>Ga0209229_10000020_pt1 | contig 55022 bp, 11 predicted proteins | sample SanBayMetagenome_FD_187466 | JGI IMG/M metagenome (GOLD analysis project Ga0209229, IMG submission 187466) | Freshwater and sediment microbial communities from dead zone in Sandusky Bay, Ohio, USA (SPAdes) (version 2) | ecosystem: Environmental > Aquatic > Freshwater > Lentic > Sediment... | reverse complement strand
CCTGTATCAGAGGCTCCATTTGGGTAAAAGGGGTTTCCCGCAGTCGAGAATTACGTCCGGGAAGTTCGATTGGACAAATCTCAACCGTTGATGGTAGACTATCAATCCAAGAACGAAATATCGCGGCCCCACCCCCGGCATAATGAAAGCAGAATAGTCGTAATTTAGCTTCAGGATTAGGTTTTGGATATGTTACCCAGGAGTTAGCAGTTGGGGTTAGATTGGGCTTTAGTTGGTCTATTTGCATAAATTTCTGTTTAGTGGAACTTCAACAAATTTTAATTTAAACAAAGCTTAATGCAGTTAGTAAATATTTCTTGACGATTGTAGTTCTAAACAGGTATCCTTAGCATTAAGTCTGATTCAGCATCTTGAAACCCCCTTAAAATCTGGATAGATAAAAATAATGGAGCCTAACGACCTAAAGAACTTATCAGATCACGAGAAATCAATCCAAACTAGAGTTTTTAAAGCACTCAATGAAGCCAAAGAAAGATTAAAAGCTGTTGAAGCTAAACAAAGTGAACCCATAGCAATTGTCGGTTTAGGATGTCGTTTTGGCAATAATATTGCCACGGTTGATGGCTTTTGGTCTTTTCTGAAAGCGGGTGGAAATACCCTCAGAGAACTCCCTAATGATCGATGGAATCGGGATGATTTTTATGATCCAGATCGGAGTAAACCGGGCAAAATCTATGTCTCCCAAGGCGGTTTTCTCGATGATGTTTCCAAGTTTGACCCGCATTTTTTCGGTATTGCCCCGAAAGAAGCCCTACACATTGATCCTCAGCAACGGTTACTGTTAGAAGTTGCTTATGAAGCTTTAGAAAATGCAGGCATGGCAACACCAACGGCCAGAATCGGCAAGACAGGTGTTTTTATTGGTATTACTAACAATGATTATGCTCGCCTAATTGCACCGGAGGATGATTATAGTGCCATTGGAGCCTATCATATTTCTGGCAATCATACCAATGCCGCTGCGGGGCGTATTTCTTATCTTTTGAATCTCAATGGCCCCAGTTTAGCGGTAGATACTGCTTGTTCTTCTTCCTTAGTCGCCGTTCATCTGGCTTGTCGTTCTTTGCGTTCCCAAGAATGTAGACAAGCTTTAGTCGGAGGAGTTAACTTAATTTTAACTCCAGAAGTTCCGATTGCCCTATGTCGAAATCAGATGTTAGCCTCCGATGGAAAATGCAAAACCTTTGACGAAAGTGCCGATGGTTTTGGAATTGGTGAAGGGTGTGGAGTTATTGTCTTAAAAAGATTGAGTCAAGCCCTAGAAGATGGCGATCGGATTTGGGCTTTAATTCGAGGAACAGCAGTTAATAATGATGGCGCCAGTGGAGGCTTTACGGTTCCCAATGGTACGATCCAAACAGAGTTAATTGGTGAAGCTCTGACCGATGCCCGGTTAAATGCAGATGCGATTGATTATGTCGAAGCTCACGGCACAGGCACATCTTTAGGAGACCCGATTGAAATTAAAGCTATAGCTGATGCTTTATGCGTCAATCGCTCAAAATCTCAACCATTATTAGTCGGTTCTGTTAAAACAAATCTGGGTCATCTCGCTGCGGCGGCAGGGATTTCAGGTTTGATTAAAACTGTATTATCTATCTACTATTCAGAAATTCCAGCCCATCTTAATTTTAATAACCCTAATCCTCACATTAATTGGGATATTTTACCTATCAATATAGTTACAAAAAGTTGTCCTTGGATTGTCAACAATGGTAAAGATAAATCGGCGGTTGTGAGTTCTTTTGGAGCATCGGGAACCAATGCTAGTGTAATTTTAAGCGAACCTCCTCAAGACCAACCCCTAATCCCCAAAACATCCCCGATATTAATTACTTTGTCAGCTAAAGATCCAGAACGGTTGCGGATTTTTGCTTCCGAATTAATTGCTGATCTGGATCAAAAACCAGATCGGAATATCAATGATATTGCCTTTTCTTTAAATACCGGACGTTTTTCCCATAAACATCGACTATCTTTATTAGTTTCTAGTCTGGATAGTTTGCAGAAAGGGCTGGAAATTTTTCTGAGTAGTAATTTGGAAGAAAACCAGAAACAAGTAATTTATGGAGAGGCGCAAAGTAATCCTAAAATCGCTTTTCTCTGCAATGATCAAGAAGAAATAGTTCCGAGAATGGGAGAAGATTTATTTACAAATGAGCCTGTATTTCATGATGCTTTTATTAAATGCGATCGCCTATTTCAAAAGCACTTAAAATTTTCCCTAGAAGATTTATTATACAAAAATCAAGCCCTAGATTCTCAACATGATCCTTTATCTGTACAACCCATATTATTTGCTTTCCACTATGCACTTTGTGAACTCTGGAAATCTTGGGGAATTTGCCCTGCTGCGGTTTTAGGTTCGGGATTAGGTGAATATCTTGCCGCCCAACAAACGGGTGTTTTTTCCCTAGAAGATGCAGTTAAGTTGGTCGCAAGTCGTGCTCATTTTTTATCGCAAAAACTCGATCAAAGAGAATTAGCAGATTTTCAAAAAATCGCCGAAGAAGTTACTTATCACCAGCCCCAACTGACCTTAATTGCTAATGGTGAACTGGCTAATAAAGCTCTGACAACTTCTGCTTATTGGGGACAACAATTCACCGAACCAAAGCAGGTTGCTAAAGGAATTACTACCCTACATCAAATGGGGTATCAAATCTTCCTAGAAATTGGAACTTACCCAGATTTAATCAATATTGGTCGTCAAAATTTAGCTGAAAACTCGATACTTTGGTTGTCTAGTTTAGTCAAAGATTGTCATAGTAATCAGCAAATGCAAATTGTTTTGGGAGAACTGTATATCCGAGGAGTAAATATTGACTGGAAAGGATTTCATCATTCCCATGCAGGACGAAAAATTAGTTTACCCAATTCTCCTTTTATCCGCAAACGTTACTGGATAACTTCAGTTAATCATCAACCCAAAGCAATTAGTAAAGGTAATAATTATTCCTCCGGTCATCCCTTACTAGGTGATCGTTTTCCTTCGCCTTTATCTGATCTTCAATATCGAGGGAGTATTAGCCAGCGTCAACCCGCTTTTTTACAAGAACATCAAGTTTTCAATCAATCCATATTTCCCGGGTCTGCATTGATTGAAATGGCTTTGGCTGCTACACAAAATCAAACTATTATATTAGAAAATATACAATTCAAAAAAGCGTTAATTTTAACAAATAAAGAAGATATATTACAATTAATTGTCACTGATAAAAGTTGGCAAATTTATCATCAAGTTGAGCAAAATTGGGAAATCCTGGTGACAGGGGAAATTGATCAATCAAAATCAATTAATTCAACGGTTGATAACCTAGAAAAAATAAAAGTAAATTGTCCAGAAGAAGTTGAGATTAATTCCTTTTATCAAACTTACCAAAAAGCGGGAGTTAATTACGGTAGCAACTTTCAGCTAATTGAGCAACTTAGGAGGGGTAATAATACGGCTTTTGCTCAAATTAAATTAACAGATACTCTCCGCTTAGAAGCGAAAAAATATCATTTTCATCCCGCGATGTTGGACGCTTGCTTTCAGGTGATTGCCGCTATTTTATTCAAGCAAGAATCATCGGTAACTTATGTACCTGTTCGGATTGCTAAATTTCAATTTTTTCGCACCCCCGACGATATTGTGATTAGTGCTGCGCGACTCCAGCAAAATCATGATCATCCTCTTATGATTATCTCTGATATTGATATCTATTCCCCCCAAGGTGAACTGATTGCATCAATTATAGGCCTAGAACTAAAACCTGTACAATCTCAAGACATTATTCCTCAAGAAAATCAACCCCAAACCTACCTAGAAGAATGGATTCCTTTAGTACCATTATTAGCTAATGGGAGAGATACTTTAGTCACTCCTGATCTGATTAAAGCTCAAATTCAACCCGCGCAATTAGAACAGCAATTAGCAGACAAATTACCCCAATATGAACGCTTACTAGAAGCAATGGAAAGTTTAAGCGTTACCTATATTTGGGAAGCATTAAAACAACTGAATTGGCAACCCAAATTAGGTCAAACTTACCCCGAAGAACAGATTGCTATTCAAGGCGAAATAGTTGAGTTTTATCGTCCTTTATTATCTCGATGCTTAGAAATTTTAGCTGAGGAAAAAATTGTTACTTGGCAACAAAATGGCTGGTTATTGACAAAAGAATTAGAAACCCTTTCATCTCAATCACAAATTCAAGATCTCCGCCAACAATTTCCTGATTATTCAGCCGAAATTAATCTGATAGAACGTTGTGGTTTAGCTTTAGCTGAAGTCATGCGTCATCAAATTGAGCCATTAGAATTAATATTCCCTCAAGGAGATATAAATGCGATCGCCTCAATTTATTCTGAAGCTGCTGGAGCTAAATTAATGAATCAGTTAGTAGCAGTAACTATTAACTGTGCTATCGCTAATTTACCAAGCAATCATCAGCTAAGGATTCTGGAAATTGGCGGCGGAACAGGAGCCACTACTGCTGCAATTTTACCCCATTTATCTCCCGAACAAATTGAATATGTATTTACCGATATTTCCTCCAGTTTTTTAAATAGAGCCAAGGAAAATAACAACAATTATTCCTTCATTCAATATCAAACTTTAGATATAGAAAAAAATCCCTTTAATCAAGGTTTTTTCCCCGGAAGTTTTGATATTATTATTGCTGCTAACGTTCTTCATGCCACAGCAGATATTCAAAAAACCCTGGAAAATGTACGATCTTTAATCGCTCCCAATGGATTACTGATACTATTAGAAAGTACCGGAGCCAGACGTTGGGTAGATTTAACGTTTGGCTTAACGGAAGGCTGGTGGTTATGTAGCCAAGACCCTCTCCGGCATGGTTATCCTTTAGTTAATACAGAAGCTTGGCAAAATTTACTCACTGAGCATCAATTTGCAGAGATTAATATTATTGAACCCAGCCAACCCCAAACCCGAAATCTATTAAAACAAAGTGTGATCATTGCTAAAAGTAGCGACAGATTGATCCCTTTCCATGCAAAACCTGACTGGAATCAAATCATCTTTGCTGATACCCAAGGAATTGCTAACAATTTAATTCCTCCATTACAACAGCGAGGCGTTGGTTGTTCAATGCTTTTCCCTGAAGATATTAATCCTGATTCTGCCGAAGATTACCTATCAGTATTACAAACCCTTTTAACACCAGAAACCCATCAAATATTGTACTTTTGGGGATTGGAAAAAATAGCAGGAGAAATTGATCAAGAAGTAGAGATTCATTGTCAACGGTTTCTGTTTTTATTACAAGCATTATTACAACAAAAAAATCCCCCAGATCTGATTCTTGTGACTCAAGGAGCCGTACCTGCAAAAGAAATCAAAACTCTAACTTCTCCCGCCCAATCTTCTCTATTAGGAATTGCTTTCAGCTTAGTATTAGAACATCCAGAACTCAATTTTAGAGCCATTGATTTAGACCCTAACGAACAAAACTTAGCAGAAAAGTTATTTCGAGAAATCTACAGCAATACCCCAGAAAATCGTATCGCTCTGCGGGGTGAACAACGTTTTTGTCCGCGTTTAGTACAGCGAAAACTCGCAGCAGGAAAGATCAATTTTAGTCCCGATGGCTATTATTTAATTTCAGGAGGAACCGGAGGTTTAGGGTTAGCTACGGCCCGATGGATGATAGAAAAAGGCGCCCGTCATTTAGTTTTGTGCAGTCGCAGTGGTGCAAAAGCTATTAACCCTGAAAATTTAGCAAGTTTGCAGTCTAATCTTGTCGATATTAAAATTAAAGACTGTGATGTGACAGATGCAGAAAAACTGCATATTTTACTAGAAGAATGCCGTTCAGAATATCCGGTGCGGGGCATTTTTCATATTGCGGGAACCCTAGATGATACAACATTACTGCGACTAACACCAGAGAGTTTTAATTATGTTTTAGCACCGAAAGTCAAAGGAACTTGGTTGCTACATAAACTCACCTTAAATGACCCTTTAGATTTCTTTGTTTGTTATACCTCTGCTGTGTCTTTAATTGGCTCGGCAGGACAGGCAAATGCCGCCGCTGCCAATGCGTTTGAAGATGCTTTTATCTATTATCGTCAGGCGAATAATTTACCAGGAACTGTGATTAACTGGGGGCCTTGGAGCGAAATTGGTGCGGCAGTAGATCGTAATGTTTTAGAGAGATTAGCCTCTAAAGGTTATGCAGCAATTAAACCTAATTTAGCTCTTAATACCCTAGAAAAAATCTTATTTAATCAGATTATTCGCGCGGGTGTAATTACTATTGACTGGCAACGTTTTCCTTATATTAACCAAAACTTTTATCAAAACTTCCGATCTCAAGCCAAACCCCAAACTTCTAATCCATCTTCCGATATTTTAAAACAATGGCAAACCCTACCTATAAAACAGCGTAGTAGTTGGTTAATTAATCATCTGAGTTTGTGTGTATCCAATATTTTAGGACACTCAAATGATGAAACTATTGCTCCCCAACAAGGATTTTTTGATTTAGGAATGGACTCTCTCACCTCCACAGAACTTCGCAATCTTTTGCAAACAGATTTTGATTGTTCTCTGCCATCAACTATTGCATTTCGTTTTCCCAATGTGGAAACTTTAGCCGATTATTTACTGCGGGAAGTCTTAGATATTTGTGAACCAATACTAACTCCTATTCCCGAAAAAATACCATCAAAAATCCATCAAAAACAAATTAAAGAATCTACCCCAGACAAACCACAAATAGAAGAAGATCCGATTGTAATTGTCGGTATGGCTTGCCAATTTCCTGGCGGTGCTAATAATTTAAAATCCTTTTGGGAACTTTTAGAACAGGGAAAAGATGCAGTCGGAGAAATTCCTGAAAATCGCTGGGATATGAAAATCTGGTATGATCCCGATCCCGATAAAGCAGGTAAAATATACTCTCCTTATGGTGCATTTTTAGAGCAAATTGATCAATTTGATGCTGAATTTTTCGGCATTATTCCCAGGGAAGCGATCGCCATCGATCCTCAGCAACGTTTACTATTAGAAACCGCTTGGCAAGCATTAGAAATGTCAGGACAAAATCCGCAAAAATTACGCAATAGTCAAACGGGCGTTTTTATTGGGTGCATGACTCAAGATTATGCCCAATTAAGTTATTCTCCAAAGGCAATTAATGCCTATACGGGTTCGGGAACTTCTGTTAGTGTAGTTTCCGGTCGGCTTTCTTATATCCTGGGTTTGCAAGGCCCATCAATGACAATTGATACCGCTTGTTCTTCCTCATTAGTGGCAGTAAATTTAGCTTACAATGCCTTGCGAAATGGTGAGTGTGATCTGGCTTTAGCCGGGGGGGTTAATGTTATTATTACCCCAGTTATTTCTTTAATTGAAAGTCGCGCCCAAATGCTGGCACCCGATGGACATTGTAAGACCTTTGATGAAAGTGCAAATGGAATGGTACGAGGCGAAGGTTGTGGAATAATTGTTCTAAAAAGATTGAGTCAAGCTATTAAGAATGGCGACCATATTTTAGCCAAAATTTATGGTACAGCAGTTAACCATGACGGCCCCAGTAGTGGATTAACAGTCCCGAATGGTGCAGCGCAAGAAAAATTATTATATCAAGCTCTGAAGACAGCAAATCTGCAACCAGAACAAATAGATTATATCGAAGCTCATGGTACCGGAACTGCCCTTGGAGATCCGATTGAATTAGAAAGTATGGCGGCAGTTTTTGGTAAACGTCCTCCGAATCAACCTTTAGTTATTGGTTCTGTCAAAACAAATTTAGGACACTTAGAAGGAGCAGCAGGAATTGCCGGATTAATTAAAACAGTTTTAGCTTTACAACACCATAAAATTCCTCCCCATCTTCACTTTAAAAAACCCAACCCTCGGTTTGATTGGAGTTCTAATATTTTTGAAGTTCCTGTAGGCGGAAAAACCTGGAATCCCAGTGAACGCCAAAGAATTGCCGGGGTAAGTTCCTTTGGCTTTAGTGGAACAAATGCTCATATTATTGTGGGAGAAATTGACTCTAGTTTACCTAAAAAATCTGAGCCTAACTTTTACCTATTACCGCTTTCGGCTCGTTCTGAAAAATCTCTCCAAGAGTTAACTAAAAATTATCAAAATGCTTTGAATGGGTCTGTCAATTTTGCTGATGTTTGTTTTACGGCTACTACAGGACGGGCTATTTTTCAGCATCGAATATGTATTTTAGCTGAATCAATGACAACAGCACAAGCAGCACTGGTTAGTTTCCAAAAAGGTGAGGATTCTCAACAATTAATTACACCAATTTTATCAGAAAACAAGCTAAAAATAGCTTTTCTATTTTCAGGACAAGGATCGCAATATTCAGGAATGGGAGAAACCCTTTATCACCGAGAACCTGTCTTTAAAAATACTTTAGATCTTTGTAATGAAATCCTAGAACCTATTTTAGAAAAATCCCTGTTAGATTTAATCTTTAAATTGCCCAATAGCCAGCTATTAGAACAGACTCAAATCACCCAGCCCGTGCTATTTTCTTTTGAATATGCACTGGCTAAATTATGGCAATCTTGGGGAATAGAACCTTCAGCACTTTTAGGACATAGTATTGGCGAATATGTAGCAGCTTGTTTAGCCGGAGTTTTCTCTTTAGAAGATGCTTTAAAATTAGTTACCCAACGGGGTCGGTTAATGGGAGAATTACCCCAGAATGGCAGTATGACAGCTATTTATGCTGATTATGAAACCGTAGTGGCGGCCCTTACTTCCTATCAAAATCAAGTTAATATTGGTTCGGCTAATGGCTCAATTACAGTGATTTCCGGGGTAAATGAAATTGTTGATCAACTAGAGAAAATCTTTATAGATCAAGGCTATAAAACTAAACGTTTAGCCGTATCTCATGCTTTCCATTCTCCTTTAATGGAACCAATTCTTGATGATTTTGCTAAGGTTTTAGAGAATATTTCATTGCATAAACCTAGCTTAACGATTATTAGTAATATCACAGGTAAACCCATCGGTCAAGAAATTGCGACTCCCGATTATTGGGTTAATCATCTTAGGAGTACGGTGCAGTTTAGTCAAGGGTTTCAGTTCTTAATTGATAGTGGTTATCGCTGTTTTCTGGAAGTTGGTTCTAAACCTGTATTATTGGGTATGGCGCGACTAATTTCGCCAAATCAAGAAATATTATGGCTCCCTAGTATTGTACCTGGACAAGATGAACAAGCCCAAATGTATAGAAGTTTAGCGACACTTTTTGTTAATGGTTATTCTGTAGAATGGACGCAGGTATTTAAACAAGGGAAACGGATTTCTTTACCAACTTATCCATTTCAACGAGAACGTTATTGGATATCAAATTCTGAATTTTCTATCACCGACATAAAAACTAATTTACATCCTTTTATTCGGGATTTTAAAAAGTTAGCTACGGGGGAAATTGTATTTGAGGGTGAAATCAGTTCTGATCAGCCAAATTATCTTCAAGAACACAAAGTATTTGAAAAAGTTTTATTTCCAGCGACAGGATTTATAGAAGCAATTTTAGCAGCTAGTCAGAAAATATTGCCTGATAATTTGATCATCCTTCAAAATGTCTCAATTCATCAAGGATTATTATTATCGGAAACCCCAATAATATTACAAATGATTTTTAAACCCCAAAAATTATCTAAACAAAGCTATAGTTTTGAAATATTTAGTCATAATCCTACAGTAGATCAATGGATTCTTCATGTTACTGGTGAGGTTGAATCTAATAATTTAAAAGGAGTTGCTGAATCAGAATTTAAAAAGGATGCAACAGAAGAAGGGGAAGCGGTTTCTATTTCTCGATTCTATGAACTTTATCAGCAAATGGGAATCAGCTATGGAAAAGGATTTCAAGGGATTCAAGAATTATTTTCTTTAAAAAATGGTTCTCAGGCTAAGATTAGTATTGACCACAGTTTAGCAGACCAGCGTTATTGTTTTCATCCTGTCCTTTTAGATGCTTGCTTGCAAAGTATTGGTGCAGCTTTTTCGGAAATTCATGGTCAAGAATTGCATTTACCCTATGGGTTTTCTTCATTAGAATTATTCCGAGATCCTGGTGATCAAGTTTGGACACAGGTTGATGTTAAATCTGATTCTCAGGGTGAAATGTGCGTAGATGTAGATATTTATAATCAGCAAAAACAGCTTTGCGCTCGCTTTACAAACTTAAAAGCACGGCGGACTAAACCAGAAATTTTACAGCGTTTATGGCAAGAAACTGAGAAAAATTGTTTTTATCAAATTCAATGGAAAAAACTGGATTTACTACCAACTGTTACTAACAATCTTAACAATTCTTGGTTAATATTTGTGCATCCTAAAACAGCATTAAATCCCTTGATCAATTTATTGAAAAAAGCAGGAGAAAAAGTTATAATAGTAGAAATTGGTAACAACTATCAATGCTACTCTCAAGATTATTTTGTGATCAATTCTGCTGAAAATACTGATTTTCAGCGTCTATATCAACAAGCATATCCGTCGGGAGAATTGCCCACAGGCATAATTTTTTCTTGGGAAACAGTATCATTTGCAGAAGATACAGAGAGCTTTTATACAAGTTGTCAGGCGGCATTGAACTTAATTCAAACTCTAACTAATAACTGGCAAAAATTACCTGATTTATGGTTAATTACTCGTGGTGCTAATCAAGTATTAGAAGATCCTTCCTTAGAACCTCAACAATCTTATTTATGGGGATTAGGAGCAGTTATTAATCAAGAATATCCCCAAATGCGTTGTGTATGTTTAGATTTATCAACGACTAAGGAAGCTGAGGAAGCTGAGTTATTATTTAATCAATTGCATACTTCAAATAATGAATTACGTCTGGCTTTACGTCAGGGAAACTGTTATGGAGCTAGGTTAGTTTCTGCCCCCCCCGTGCACGGGGGGTTTGGGGGGGCTATTCCCGCAGCGCAAAAACAGCAATTTGTGAGCAAAGAAGGAGCTTATTTAATTACTGGAGGTTTGGGAAAACTGGGATTATTAGTCGCTGAATGGTTATCGAAAATGGGGGCGAGTCACTTAGTTTTATGCAGTCGGAATATCAAATCTCAACCCGAATTAATTGCCTCATTTGCCGAAAAAGGAACAGAGATTACAATTATCAGTATTGATATTAGTTCTCCCGTAGAGATGGAACGATTATTCTCTCGTTTTGGCACCGATTTGCCATGTTTACGAGGGGTAATTCATGCTGCTGCTGTCTTAGATGATGGACTTTTAGTTAATCAAAATTGGCAAAAATATCAAAACGTCATGCGTCCTAAAGTAGAAGGAACTTTATTATTAGATCACTATACTCGCCCCCTATCTTTAGACTTCTTTATTAGCTTTTCTTCTGCTGCCGTGATTCTGGGTTCACCTGGTCAAAGTAATTATGCTGCTGCTAATGCTTTTATGGATGCTTTAATGCAGCAACGACAAAGTTTAGGATTACCAGGAATTAGTATTAATTGGGGAGCTTGGAATACAGGGAATGAAATTGAACAACAACGTTTTGCTAATTGGGGGATTAAAAGTCTGTCTGCTGATACGGCTTTTAAATATCTCAATTCGTTAATTCTAGGTAACGTTGTCCAAGGAGTAATTATTGATATTGACTGGTCTATTTTTAACCAATCTTTTAATATTAAGCAACCCTTCTTTGCCGAAGTATTAACCCCAAAAGCACAAAAACCAGAAAATTCCGCCAAATTATTACAGAAGTTAAAATCTATCTCCATAGATGAGCGAATCCCCACTTTATCTCAAGGAATTGAACAGATATTACGCGAAGTTACTGGGTTAAAAGCTAATCAAGTCATTCCTCAACAAACATCATTTTTAGACTTAGGCTTAAACTCTCTAATGGTAATAGAATTTAAAAATCGCCTAGAAAATGATTTAGGTTGCACATTGTCCGCCTCAATTATTTTTGATTATCCTAATATCTTCAGTTTAAGTGCCTATCTACGAGCAGAAATATTAGCGGGCGATCTCGATTTTGAGATCAAAACAGATGCACCAACAGAGTCTCTAAATCCCTATGATAGTCTTAGTGAGGAAGAACTGGCTATATTACTTAATCAAAAGTTAATCGAGCTTGACTAATCAAGCAAAATCTGATACATTGACAAAATTAGAGATAAACAAACACCAGAAGCCTGCATGGTTCAAAATACAGATTATAAAAAATTAATCGCAACAACTTTAACAAAAATGGAGGTAATGCAGGCTCGTATTACCGAATTAGAAACTGGACAAAGGGAGCCCATTGCTGTTGTTGGGATGGGATGTCGTTTTCCTGGTGGGATTACATCTCCCGAAGAATATTGGAATTATTGTCAAGCTGGACTTGACGCGATCACAGAAGTTCCTAAAAGTCGTTGGGATAGCTCAAAATTTTATGCAAAAGAACCTACACCGGGAAAAATAAACACTGCTTATTGTGGATTTATTCAACAGGATATTACAGAATTTGATGCCCGTTTCTTTTCTATTTCTTCCCGCGAAGCCACCTCAATGGACCCTCAACAAAGGTTACTATTAGAAGTAACTTGGGAAGCATTAGAAAATGCCAATTTACCACCGAATAATTTAGCAAATAACACCGTCGGAGTATTTGTTGGAATCACCAGTGTTGATAATGCCATTACGGTTTATAATAGTAGTTATGATCAAATTGACTCTTTTTTTGGCACAGGAAATGCCCTGAGTGCAGCCGCAGGCAGACTATCTTATTTCTTCAATTTAAGGGGGCCTTGTCTGTCTATTGATGCGGCCTGTGCGTCTTCTTTGGTAGCAGTTCATCAAGCAATTCGTAGCCTCAGAAATCGTGAATGTGAAGTCGCTTTAGTTGCCGGGGTTAACCTCATTTTAAATCCCGCAATTACGATTAATCTTTCCCAGTCGGGAATGTTGTCCCCCGATGGTCGCTGCAAAACTTTTGATGCTTCTGCTAATGGCTATGGGCGTGGAGAAGGGTGTGGGGTTTTAGTCTTAAAAACTTTATCAGAAGCACAGAAAAAAGGCGATCGCATTCTTGCCATTCTGCGGGGGTCGGCGGTCAATCATAACGGGGCCGCCGCCGGGTTGACCGTTCCCAGTGGCCCGGCGCAACAAGAACTGCTCCGTCAAGCCATTGCCGATGCTAGAATTACCCCCGAAGACGTTGGGTATATAGAAGCTCATGGCACGGGAACTTCTTTAGGAGACCCGATAGAAATGAATGCGATCGCTTCTGTTTATGGAAAACGATCACAACCTCTTTATGTGGGTTCCGTGAAAACCAATATCGGACACCTCGAAGCCGCTGCTGGGATGGCGGGAATTATCAAGACAATTCTGGTGCTTCAAAAGGGTGAAATACCTGCCCATCTTCACTTTCAAACCCCTAATCCTCTGATTAATTGGCAGGACAATTCTATCAAGATTCCGACCCAAACTATTCCTTGGCCTAATAGCAACAAAATTCCTATGGCTGGGGTGAGTTCCTTCGGTTTTTCGGGAACAAATGCCCATGTAATTGTTGAAAAAGCACCCGATATAAAAATAACAGAAATTAAGCAACCCCTTCCTAGTCATCTATTAACAATTTCTGCTCATAACAAAACCGCTTTACAAGAATTAGCCCGACGTTTTTCTACCCGATTAGAATCCGATCCAGAAATAGGAGATATTTGTTATAGTGTGGCGGTGGGGAGAGCAAAGTTATCTGAACGTTTAGCAATTGTTGCTAATACTTTGCCCGAATTACAACAAAGATTAGTCGCTTTTGCTGATCAAAATCCCCTTGATAATTTGACTTTTTATCAACGCTTTACCGAAGAAAAACAGCCTAAAGTTGTCTTTTTGTTTACGGGTCAAGGTGCTTGTTATCCGGGGATGGGTGATCAACTATACCAAACTGAACCCACATTTCGTCAATATATTGATCAATGTGCAGAAATTTTAGCCAGTTATTTAGAGTATCCGTTACCAGAAATATTATTTGGTAAACACACCGATTTACTAAATCAAACTGCCTACGCTCAACCCGCCATATTTGCCCTAGAATATGCCGTTGCTATGCTTTGGAAATCTTGGGGAATCACACCCAGTTTACTGATTGGACATAGCGTTGGGGAATATGTAGCCGCTTGCATCGCCGGAGTATTTAGCTTAGAAGCAGGACTAGCATTAATTGTGAAACGGGGTCAATTAATGCAAACCACAAAAATAGGAAAAATGGCTTCGATTTTCGCCGATGAAGCTACGGTAATTTCTCTAATTCAAAACTATAGTAATACCGTTGCCATTGCTGCTATTAATCATCCTCAACAAATTGTTATTTCTGGAGAAAGTGCCAGTATTGAGGAAATTATTATTAACTGTAAACAGCAAAAAATTGCGGCTCAATATCTCTCCGTTACTCAAGCTTTTCATTCTCCATTAATGGAGTCAATTTTAAATGAATTTGAACAGGAAGCTGGTCAAATTTCTTACCATCGCCCCCAAATTCTGTTACTTTCAGGAATTGACGGAAAAATTTTAGAAAATGCCCCTGATGCGAGTTATTGGAGACAGCAATGCCGTCAACCTGTACAATTTTTAGCAAGTTTAAACACGGCATTAAATAAAGGGTATAATCTGTTTTTAGAAGTCGGTTCAAGACCAATACTAGCAGAACAGGGGCGTCGTTATCAGGATGGAGCTATCTGGCTGAGTTCACTGAATCGAGGTTTAGATAACTGGCAGACAATACTCTCGGCACTGGGTCAACTGTACCTCAATGGAGTCTATTTTAACCCGGAAAAATTTAATCAAAATTATGGATATAAACAAGTAAGATTACCTAATTATCCCTTTCAAAGAAAACGGTTTCAATTTCAACCTAATATTGTGGAGGAAACTACCCAAATTACAGAAATATATCCCGAACCAGAAACGAATAAAATCACTGAACTAAAGGTACAAAATATGCAAAAACATCAACTCGAAATCCGCCAGCAATTAAAGTCTATTCTTGCCCTTCTGCTCAAAGAAAATCAAAATGATATTCGGGATGATGAAACCCTATTAAATCTAGGGGCAGACTCTATTATTTTAACAGATTTTTCTCGCAAAGTTGAAGAAAAGTTTAAAGTAAAAGTCAAAATAGATCAGTTATTCACTGACTTACAAACCATTGCCGATATCGCTGAATATATCTATAATTCTATTGAACCAAAAAACTTAGAACCTTCTTCAGAAAAGACTAAATTAAATCAAGCTGAAATTGTCAATTTTGACCCAGAAATAAATAATTATATAGAAGTCATTTCTCAATTACAACCTATTGCAACTGCTTATATTATTAAAGCATTAGAAACTTTAGGAAAAAAACTAAATCCTGGAGAAACCTGGACAACAGAAAGCATCAAGCAAACCTTACCCATTGCCCCAAAATATCAGGTTTTAGTTACTCGTTATTTACAGGATTTAGAGCAAGCTAATATTATTCAAAATCAAGGTAATATCTGGACAGTTAAAAACTTACCTGCATCTTTTTCCTTACCAGAAGCTATAGAAAATCTGCAAAAAACTTGTCCATCGGCAAAACCGGAATTAGAAATGCTGCAACGCTGCGGAGAAAATTTAGCAGAAGTTCTCAAAGGAAATATAGACCCTTTAACGTTAATTTTCCCAGAAGGTTCAGTTACTCATGCCGAAAGTATCTACGGAAATTCTCCTGTCTCTCGTTTGATGAATCAACGGGTAGCTGAGGCAATTAACCTAACTTTAAATAATTTTTCTCCCAGTATTAACCCTTATAAAATTATCGAAATCGGAGGGGGAACTGGAGCCACTTCTGAAACAATTCTTAATAACTTAAATCTCAATCGGGTCAGCTATTCTTTTAGCGAATTATCTCCATTTTTACTTAATCAAGCTCGTCAAAAATTTCAGAGCAAATATAACCTCAACTTTCATCAATTAGACATTGAAAAATCACCAATTTCTCAAGGAATATCCTCCCATTCTTATCACATAGTCGTTGCAGCTAATGTTCTTCATGCTACCCAAAATATTACAGAAACCCTGACTAATATTAGAGAGCTACTGCTCCCCGGTGGTTACTTAATTCTACTCGAAACCGTCGAGAATAATTCCTGGCTTAATTTAACCTTTGGATTGACCCCTGGATGGTGGCGTTTCCAAGACAAAGAATTACGTTCAGATACGCCTTTATTGAGTGGAGAAAGTTGGTGTTCTGTTTTAAAACGCTGCGGTTTTGCCACTGCCAATAGTTTTTCTAAACAAAATAATATTAGTATTTATAATGGCCAAGAATTAATTATTGCTTGTGCTGCTGCTGAAATATTACCGATTCCCCAAACGCCTAAAGCAACCCAATTCCAAGCCGTAACCTCTGGCAAAGAAGCCTTGATGATGGCTCAATTGCAATCTTTAAAAGACCTAAAAGATCTCCATGAAAAAACCATTATCAAGCAATTAGAAATCCTTCAATCCGTAGGGATTACACCCAATATTATCACCGAAAAACCAATAATTCAAACAGAAATTATTCCATCTCAAAATTATCAAATAGAAACAGTATCTCCTGCTCAACGAGAGCAAACTAAATTACCTCAAAAACCAAGTTCTCCCAGTTTAAATCCCCTAGCATTAAAGCTAAATGAGAGTAAATCTTTAACCGAAAAACAGCAGGATTTTATCAACAATCTCCAGACTATTTATAACCAAAAAACTGCAAAATCAAAAGCCTATTCCCAAAATAGCCGTCAAACAATGGTTGATGTCAAACCCACCATTGACTTTCGGATGACATTAAAAGAATTTCAGTATCCCATTGTCTCAGAATCAGCCCAAGGAGCCTGTTTTCGTGACATTGATGGCAATGATTATATTGACTTAGCTATGGGATTTGGGGTTAACTTTTTTGGGCATAGTCCTGATTTTGTCATAGCAGCAGTTCAGGAACAAATGCAGCAAGGAATCGGATTAGGAATGCAGTCTAATCTGGCCGCAGAAACGGCAGCTTTAATTAGTGAAATGGCCGGGGTAGAAAGGGTGGCTTTTAGTAATACTGGAACCGAAGCAATTATGGCGGCCGTTCGGATTGCTCGTTCTCGCACAAAACGCCCAAAAATTGTTATATTTTCCGGCTCCTATCATGGCACTTTTGACGGCATTCTAGCGCGAGTGGGAGAGGATTCAACCAGCATTCCCGTAAGTCTGGGTACACCATCAGGAATGGTTGAAGATGTAATTGTTTTGAGTTATGGAGTCGAAGAAAGTTTAGAAATTATTGCGGCTCATAGTGATGATTTAGCAGCAGTATTAGTAGAACCTGTTCAAAGTCGTAAACCCGATTTACAACCTCAAGAATTTCTGCAAAAGTTAAGAAAATTAACTCAGGAAAAAGGGATTGCACTGATTTTTGATGAAATTATTACGGGATTTAGGATTGCTCCTGGAGGGGCGCAACAATGGTTCAATATTGAGGCAGATATCGTTATTTACGGTAAGGCAATTGGTGGGGGTTTACCTATCAGTATGATTTGCGGAAAAGCAGATTTCTTAGATACCGTTGATGGTGGTTTCTGGAAATACGGTGATGACTCCCATCCCCAAACAGAATTAACCGCTTTTGGAGGAACTTTCTGTCGTCATCCTTTGGCACTGGCAGCTTGTCGCGCGGTGCTTTTATATCTTAAAGAACAAAGTCCAACCATTCAGGAACGGGTAAATCAATTAACCCAAAGATTAGCGACTGAGGTAAATCAGTTCTTTCAAGAAATAGGAATTCCCATTCGCATTGTTAATTTTGGTTCTTTGTTTCGCTTTGAACCTTTTGGAGCCTATAGTCTTTTCCTACAACCTATTGAATTACCTTTGTTTTATTACTTGTTAAATCTTAAAGGTATTTATACATGGGAAAAACGAGTTTGTTTCCTTTCTACCTGCCATACAAATGAAGATATAGATAAAGTTATAGCTACGGTAAAATCAGCAATTATTGAATTACAGCAAGGGGGTTTTTTTGAAAATGCCAAACTTCTAAAAGTAAATAAGCAAGATAAAAATGTTGAGCGCGAAGATGAAGATGGGAGGGAAAATTTAAACCCAATAAATCAGCAATTTCCTACCAGTGAAGCCCAGCGTCAGCTTTGGTTATTAGCAGAATTAGATAGAAATGCTTCCGCCTCCTATAATGTCACGGCTTCTTTAGAGTTAAGGGGTTCTTTAGATATTTCAGCTTTACAAGAAGCGATTAATCAAGTTATCAATCGTCACGAATCTTTGCGAACTCAAATATTAGAACAAGGGGAAGTACAAGAAGTTATTAATAGCGTCAAAATTCAGTTAACCTTAATTAATTTGAACGATGAACAGAATCCTCAAGCAATGGCTTTAGGATTAAGATCTCAGTTTTCTAAAAAGCCTTTTGACTTGTCTATAGCTCCTTTATTTGATGTTATCTTAATCCGCTTAAACTCTGACCATTACCTGTTATCTTTAAAAACCCATCATATCGTTGTAGATGGTTGGTCACTAGGGTTAATTTTGAATGAAATTGGTCAACTTTATTCCACCCAAATTGGTGCTACTACAGACCCTTTAGAATTCCCAATGCAGTTTCGCCAGTATTTAGCTTTACGAGAGCAAGAAGCGCAAAGTCCACAGATGTTAGAGCATCGTGATTTTTGGTTAAAAACCTATCAGGGAGAAATTCCCGCCTTTGAGCTTCCCACCGACTTTCCCCGTCCAGCAATTAAAACTTACACTGGAGGTCAAGAAAGTAAAATTGTTACACCTGAACTTTGGCAAAATTTACAAACTGTAGGACGCCAAAATCAAGCAACATTATTTATGACAATGTTCGCCGCCTACACAGCTTTTTTAAGCCGAATTTCTGGCCATAATGATTTAGTCATTGGGATTCCCATTTCGGGACGACAAATAGAAGGTAGTGACCAATTAGTTGGTTTTTGTTCACAATTTTTACCGATTCGGATTAAAGTAGATATCACCCATTCTTTTGTTGAACATTTGCAACGGACTAAACAGACACTCATCGCTGCTTTTAGACATCAAAGTTACACTTTAGAAGATTTGTTAGCCGCCTTACAATTACAACGGGATTTTTCCCGTTCTCCTCTAATTTCAGTATCTTTTAATATAGACCCTAGTTTAACTCTACCTGATTTTGAGGGATTAAAAGTATCCCTGCCACCAGAACCAATTGGTTACACTCCTTTCGACGTCGGATTTAACTTTATTGAAGTCAATAATAACCTGATTATTTACTGTAATTATAATACAGAACTGTTTAAACAAGAGACAATTAAACAGTTTCTCGAAAGTTTTGAAATTTTGTTAGATGGGGTAATTAATAATGCCAATAGTTGGCTCCATCAGTTACCTTTATTAACCAAATTACAACGGGAAAACTTACTAGCTGAGTTAATCGGAGAAACCAGAGAATTACCTGAAAATGCTACCATCATTGATGATTTTGTTTCTCAAGTTAACTCGACTCCCAATGCCCCCGCCTTAGTTTGTGGAGAAACCACTCTTACCTATCAAGAATTGAATCAAAAAGTTAATCGTTTAACCCATTATCTACAACATCAATATCAGCTAGGTGCAGGCAAAATAATGGGGCTAATGATGGGACGGAATCAAAACCTAATTATTAGCATCCTGGCAATTTTTAAAACCGGGGCAACCTATGTTCCCATAGATGCCGAATATCCGAATAATCGCATAGATTTTATTATCAAAGATAGTGGTTGTCATGTTTGTCTAACTGAGAGTAATTTGATCTCCAAATTACCTCAAGAAATAGAGACAATTTGCTTAGATAAAATTGATAATATTTTAGCAAAATATGGCAATCAAGAGCCTAATATTCCACCGGATTCTAGCCAAATTGCTTATATTTTCTATACTTCTGGTTCCACAGGAAATCCTAAAGGAGTCATGGGTCGTCATCTCTCTATTTTGAACGTAATTCAGAGTTTACGACTCACCTTTAATTTAGATAAATATCCTGAATGGCGCTATATTTTTACGGCTGCTGTCACTCACGACCCATCTATTCGTAATATTTTTCTACCTTTAACAATAGGCGCTCCTTTATATATTTACGAAGTCAAATATATCGGACATTTAGTTTCTTTTTTACAGGAAAATCAAATTAACGCGCTCCACACAACACCATCTATTTATCGAGAAATTTTAGCTTTACTCGAACCAGGAGAAACTATCTCTAGCTTAAAATATATTTCCGTAGGGGGAGAGAAATTAGATCGAGAAACAGCACTAGCTTTACGCCAACTTTTTCCAGGAGAAATTGTTAGTAATGTTTATGGTTCAACAGAAACTTGTGTCGGAGTATCTCAATACAAAATCAACGAAAATTTAGATACAGACGTACCCCTAGGTCAAGTTTTCCATAATAATCGGCTATTTCTCCTTGATGAATTTAATAATCCAGTTCCTCTGCATATAGTTGGGGAAATTTGTGTCGAAGGTGCAGCCTTAGCATCGGGTTATCACAATCTTCCTCAAATCACAAAAGAAAAATTTAAACCTGGCTTTTTTGATCAGAAAACAACGATGTTTAGAACCGGGGATTTAGGGAAACAAACTGCTCCCGGTGTGATTGAATTTATGGGCAGAAAAGACAATCAAGTTAAGGTAAATGGCTATCGTATCGACCCCGAAGAAATTGAATATCAACTTAATCGTTATCCTCAGATTGAGAGAGCTATTATTCTACCGATATCAGTCAATAATCAAACTCAATTATCAGCCTATTGTCAAACAGATAAACAGATAGAAATTTCTGAAATTAGAGAATTTCTAGCTAATTTTTTGCCAGTTTACATGATTCCTAGTTACTTTATTTTCTTAAAGCAATTTCCCCTAACTAAACACGGCAAACTTGACTTAAACTCAATGATTGCACTCAATGAAACCGGGAAATCTACCCAAGTAAATTATGTTGCACCGCGTAATAATTTAGAGTCAAACCTAGTTAGAATCTGGGAAAAGATTCTAACCAAACATCCCATCGGTATTTTTGATAACTTCTTTGAAATTGGCGGACATTCTCTGATGCTTTCGAGAATCGTAACCCACGTTCATAAAGAATTAAATGTATCGGTAAAATTGGCTGACTTCTTTAAAGTTCCTACCATTGCCGGATTAGCCGTTTTAGTCTCTAAAACTGAATATGATTATCAAGAACCCATCCCCACAATTCCTCTGCAAAAATCCTATCCGATGTCCCATGGGCAACGTCGTCTTTGGGCATTAGAATTTCTTGATCAAAATCATAATGCCTATGGAATGCCCAGTGTTTATCAATTTAACGGCAATCTGAATATTGCGGCTTTTGAAAATGCTTTTCAACAGTTAATTCAACGCCACGAAATTTTGCGAACTACCTTTAGCTTAATAGATAATCAACCGCGCCAAGTTGTACACAATCAAATGAATTTTGGTATTAAACAAATAGACTTAACAAATTATTTAGAAACAGAACAAGCTAAACTGATTGCTGAAGCGATTTCCCATAATGCCAAAACTACTTTTGATTTAGAAGTAGGGCCGTTACTCCGAGTTAACTTACTCAAACTAAGTCAAGAGAATTATATCGTTTTATTTAATATGCACCATATCATTTCTGATGGTTGGTCAGCCGGGGTTTTAATTAAAGATTTCCTAGGGCATTATCATACATATCGACAACAAAATTCAGAGTTACTACCCCCTCTAAAAATTCACTATAAAGATTATACTGACTGGCAAGAAAATCAGCTAAAAACGTCGAAACTTCAAGCTCAACGTGATTACTGGTTAACTAAGTTAACTCCGGCTCCTCAACATCTTAACTTGCCTTTTGATTATCCTCGACCCGCCGTTCAAAGTTTTCAAGGAAATACGGTGATCTGGAAACCAAATTCAGAACTAATCGAGCATTTTCAGATATTAATTAAAGATAAAGAAGCTAGTTTATTTATGGGGTTGCTGACTTTAGTTAAGAGTTTTTTGTTTCGTTATACCGAACAAAATGAGATTACAGTAGGTTCTCCCATTGCGGGCAGAAATCATCCCGATTTAGAATCACAAATTGGTTTTTATGTCAATACTTTAGTCCTGCGGGATCAAATTAGAGCAGATGACAGTTTTTTGAATGTTTTAACCACAGTAAAAACCACCACATTAGAGGCTTATGAAAATCAAGAATATCCTTTTGATAAAATAGTTTCAGATCTAAATTTACCGCGTGATCCTAGTAGAAATACCCTCTTTGATGTGGCGGTTGCCCTCCAAAATAATCAAAATGTAGACCTCGCACTAGAAGGAATTACAGTTAACTCCATTGACCCAGAGATGACTACAGCTAAATTTGATTTAGAATTCATTTTTGTTGAGGAAGGAGAATTATACTTGAAGCTAATCTACAATACAGATATATTTATTAATGAGCGAATTTTATTGATGATCAACTTATTAGAAAATCTGATGGAGCAAGTGATAAAATACCCTGACAAACCATTGATCAAGCTATCTTTAGAATCAAGCAATTTTGGCCAAGAATATAGCGACTTATTCGCTGAAGATTTTAATTTCTAGGCAAGGGATGGAATATTACCATCGAAATTTATCAAATAAATTTATAAATTAAAATCAAGTACATTGCTCTGTACGGCAGGGTGATAAGTACCTAAACAAAATTAATTACACATCCTCTACCCTGTTCCCTCCCCCCCTAGCCCCCCGTGCACGGGGGGTTTGGGGGGGGCTGTTCCCTCTCTCAACTAGGTAATTTATTTTGTGCAACTACTTACTATGGTAAACTCAATTTTATGGAAAAACATAGGAAGGAAAAATGTTTAAACATTCAATCAGTTCTGGAGGGCAATTAAAAGATAATTGGCGGACACTTTCAGCAGTCTTAGCCAATGCTGCTAAATATGAAAATCAGGGAATTACCTATATTGGAAATGATGTAACCGAATATTTTCAGACTTATCAAGATTTATATAATGATGCTCTCAATATTTTAGATGGGCTTGATCAGCGTGGGATCAAGTTGGGAGATAAAGTTATCTTACAAATTGCTAAAAATAAAGATTTTATTCCCGCACTCTGGGCTTGTTTTCTAGGAGGAATTATTCCAGTACCTCTGACCGTTGCCCCTCATTATGAACTAGAAAACTCGGCAGTTAAAAAACTGGAAAATGTCTGGAAAATTTTAGAACAACCATTAATTTTATCCGATAATGAATTAATTACTGAAATCCAAAAATTAGAAACTCAATCTCATCTGAAAGGATTGCAAGTAGTCTCAATTGATTATCTAAGATCTATAGAATCTCAATCAAATTCCCAACCCGATAAAACATCTAAAAAATGTTATTCATTACCTGATCTTACCCCAGAAAATCAAGCCTTATTACTATTTACTTCTGGCAGTACAGGGATGCCAAAAGGGGTGATGTTAACTCATAATAATCTGTTATCCATGTCTGCTGGAACAGTGGCAATGAATAACTTTAGCCAACAAGAAGTTACCCTGAATTGGATGCCCTTAGACCATGCAGGAGCCATCGTCTTTTTAGGAATTATGGCGGTGGATTTAGCTTGTGATCAAATCCATGTTCCGATGGAATTAATTTTACGTCAACCCCTGAAATGGTTAGAGCTAATTCAAAACCATCAAGCGACTATTTCTTGGGCTCCTAACTTTGCATTTTCCTTAATTAATCAACAGTCTGAACAACTTAATCAATCTTCTTATAATCTCTCCTCCATGAAATTTTTAGTCAATGCTGGAGAGCAAGTTTCTATTAAAACTATCCGCCTATTTTTAGAAATTCTCGAAAAACATCAATTACCAGATAGAGCCATTAAACCAGCATTTGGGATGACGGAATCCTGTTCTGGAATTACTTGGTCTGTTGGTTTAAGCCAAGATAAACTAACAGAAGAAAACATTATTATTTCTCTGGGAAAGCCAATTCCAGGGGCTACTATTCGCATTGTCGATCAAGAGAATAATGTTTTACCAGAAGCCGAGATTGGACGACTTCAAATCAAAGGAAAATCTGTCACTAAAGAATATTATCACAATCCCGAACTGAATCAAGAAGTTTTTCAGGATGAAGGTTGGTTTACCACAGGAGATTTAGCCTATTTATTGGATGGAGAACTCTTTATCACAGGGAGAGAAAAACAAGAAATTATTATTAATGGAATTAATTACTTTGCCCATGAAATTGAAACAGTAATAGAAGAATTAGAGGGAGTAAATGTTTCCTATACGGCAGCATTCGCCCTCTTTGATCAAATCCAAGAGACTGACTTATTAATTATTATTTTTAGTCCAGAATCAGAACATTTTGAGCAATGGGTAAAAGTCGTTAGAAAAATTCGCAGTCATTTAACTCAAAAAGTCGGAATTGCTCCAGCTTATGTGATTCCTTTAGAGACCAATTTAGTTCCCAAAACCTCTATTGGTAAAGTCCAAAAATCAAAATTAAAAAAAGATTTTGAACAGGGATTATTTGCTGGTCGGATTCAAGAAATTAATCAATATTTAGAGAGCGATCGCCAGAAAAACCGCAGCTTACCCCAATCGGAAAATGAGCGTCAAATAGCAACAGTTTGGTGTGAAGTTTTACAATTAACTTCCGTGGGTTTAAACGATAACTTTTTTGAACTAGGGGGACATTCTCTACACTTAATTCGAGTACACAACCAACTAGAAAAACTTTTTAATCGTCAGTTACCTATAGCTGAAATGTTTAAAAATTCCACCGTTGCCACCTTAGCCCGTTTCTTAAGTAAAGAATCAAATTCCACCCCAGCAACGCAACAAAAAAGCCGTCAACGGGCTGAAAATCGCTCCCGTCGTCAACAGGAAACCCATGATATTGCAATTATTGGCATGGCTGGACGATTTCCTGGCGCCAACAATCTCACAACTTTCTGGGAAAATCTGCAAAATGGAGTCGAAACCATCTCTTTCTTTACTGAGGAAGAGCTATTAGAATCGGGGGTTTCTCCTGAACTATTTAATCAGCCTAATTATATTAGAGCCAGACCAATTATCGACCAAGTTGAATATTTTGATAGCGAATTTTTTGGATACACAAACCGAGAAGCAGAATTGCTTGATCCTCAACAACGTTTATTCCTACAATCGAGTTGGGAATGTTTAGAAAATGCTGGTTATAATCCTAACTCCTATCAAGGAGCAATTGGCATATTTGCTGGGGCAAGTATGAACACATATTTAATTAACAATTGCTATCCAAATCGCGGTCAATTAGATAGTAATGATGAATTACAACCCTTCACATTAGATTCGATGGGGGGGTTTCAAACAATGGTAGCTAATGACAAAGATTATTTAACCACAAGAATTTCTTATAAACTAAACTTACGCGGGCCAAGTATTAATATTCAAACAGCTTGTTCTACAGGATTAGTTGTAGTCCATCTGGCTTGCCAGAGTCTAATTAATGGAGAAAGTGATATGGCTTTAGCGGGAGCCGCTTCAATTAACTCGCCGCAAAAAATTGGTTATTTATATCAAGAAGGTTTAATTCTTTCCAACGATGGGCATTGTCGTGCCTTTGATTCTCAAGCCCAAGGAACTATTTTTGGAAGTGGAGTCGGGGTGGTTTTACTAAAAAGATTACCAGATGCTTTAGCCGATAATGATCAAATTTATGCCGTTATTAAAGGCTCTGCTATTAATAATGATGGGGGGACAAAATTGGGATTCACTGCCCCCGGAGGAGAAGGTCAAATTTCAGTGGCAGCCGAAGCTTTAGCCTTTGCTGGTGTTGATGCAAATACGATTAGTTTTATCGAAGCTCATGGTACAGGAACAACCCTGGGAGACCCCATCGAAGTTGATGCTTTAGCTAAAGCTTATGGTGCGGCAAATCAGGGAGAATGTGCTTTAGGTTCGGTCAAAACAAATATCGGACATATGCAAATTGCCTCCGGTATTGTGGGTTTAATTAAAGCAACTTTAGCCCTCAAACATCAAATTATTCCCCCGACATTACATTTCCAAAATCCCAATCCTCAAATTGATTTTTCTAAGACTCCTTTTTATATTAATACTGAAGCCATACCTTGGAAAACTAAACAACAAAATGGACAAGAATTGCCTCGACGGGCGGGGGTTAATTCCCTAGGAATTGGAGGGGTTAATGCTCATATTATCTTAGAAGAAGCTCCTACGATTATTCCCCAACAAAATCAAACTAAACGGCCGATTAATTTACTCACAATTTCTGCCAGAACCCCACAGGCTTTAAAAGATTTAGCCAATAGCTATGTAGAATTTTGGGAAAATCACCCCGAAAGTGATATTTCTGATGTCGTTTTTACCGCTAATACGGGTCGAGTTCACTTCTCAAATCGTTTAGCAGTAATAGGCTCCGAAAACAGCGATTTTATCACGAAATTACGTCAGTTTGGACAACTAGATCAAGGGTTAATTATTCAGGGTCAAGTTGATGAAAAGCAACCGCCAAAAATTGCCTTTTTGTTCACAGGACAAGGTTCTCAATATGCGGGAATGGCGCATCAACTTTATCAAACTCAACCTACTTTTCGGCAAACCTTAGAGCAAGGGGAAAGCATCTATCAAAAACTAACAGGTAAATCCTTACTAGAAATTATATTTGCTAATTCCGATGAAATCTTAACTCAAACCTCCTATACCCAGCCCGCTTTATTTATAATTGAAGTTGCTTTAGCTCAATTATGGCAGTCTTGGGGAATTGAACCGATCGCTATTTTAGGACACAGTTTAGGAGAATATGCTGCTGCTTGTTTTGCTGGGGTTTTTGATCTTGAAAGTGGCTTAAAACTGGTGATCAATCGAGGTCGTCTTATCGGTCAATTTCCTGATAATCAAGGAGCAATGGCCGCTATTTTCCTAGATCAAAAATCAGTTCTTGAACAGTGCCAAAATCAGGGAATAAAAATTGCGATCGCTGCCATTAATACCGATCAACATACCGTTATTTCAGGGGATAAAAAATCAATTCAACAACTTTGTGAACACTTTAATAATACAGGAATTAAAGTTCGCCAACTCAAAGTTTCCCATGCCTTTCACTCCCCCTTAATAGAACCAATTTGTGAACAATTCAAAACCATTCTACAGGAAATTACTTTTGCTCAACCCCAAATTCCCCTAATCTCTAACCTAACGGGAGAAATTGCCGATGATAGTATTATTACTCCCGAATATTGGCTGCAACACTTATTACATACCGTACAATTTCATCAAGGAGTTTTGTCTCTCCAATCCCTAGGATGTGATACTTTTATTGAAATCGGCCCCCAACCCATTCTTTTAGGTATTATTCAATCATCAATATCTTCATCTAACCCCCTAATATTACCAAGTTTGCGCTCAGGATTTTCTGATTGGGAAGTCCTATTAGAAAGTCTGGGTAAACTTTATGTTCGTGGTTTAGATATTGATTGGTTTAGCTTTAACAAAGATTATCATTGTAGCCGATGTTCTTTACCGACTTATCCTTTTCAACAAAGCCGCCATTGGATTCCCTTAAAAACTCAATTACCAACGGTTACTCAAGAATCTAGTTTGGTCAAGATGTTATCTAATAAAAATACTAAGAGCTTGATGCAAACCCTTTTAGAAACCGGGAATTATTCTGAAACAGAAAAACAAACGGTATCGGCTATTGTTCAACAATTAATTCAACTTCATCATCAACAGACAAATAATTTTGATTTTGAAAACCTACTCTATCAGGTAAAATGGTTCCCCGATAATTTAGCAACTCAAAAATCAGAAAATCTCGCAACAATTCAAGCGGATTTAGATGTTTATATGGAAAAACAAATACAATTCGCATCATTAACAGGAGTTTCTTTAGCTTTTGCTGAAATGGAAAAACTCAGTGTAGATTTTATTATTAAAGCCTTAAAAGATTTAGAACTCTTTCAACTCAATACACTGCTTTCCCCCGACGACAGTTTTAGTCAAGCTGGGATTAAAGCAGAATATAAATTACTCTGGAATCATTGTTTCAAAATCTTAGCAGAAACAGGCATTTTAGAAAAGCAGGATTCTGGCTGGAAAATCATCAATAAACCGCAACAATCCCATCCAGATTTAACAGTAGAAAACTTAATTAATCAATATCCAAATGCTCTAATAGAACTCACCCTATTTCAGCGAGTTGCTGCTAATTTAGCCGCCATCCTGACAGGAAAAATTGCGCCTTTATCTATCTTATTTTCTCAAAATGAAAAAATCGGAGCCGCCGAATTTTATAAAAACACATCCTGGGCAAAAGTTCTCAACCTGAGTATCTCTAAAGCTGTTGAACTTTTATTATCCAACTATTCACCCTCCGAACCCCTCCGTATTCTCGAAATTGGCGCCGGAACCGGAGCAACTACCCATCAAGTTCTTAACGCTTGTAAGTCCGATCAAATTAACTATACATTTACCGATGTTTCACCATTCTTTCTGGAGACTGCTAGAGAGAATTTTACTCAATTTCCTAACATCAACTACCAAGTTCTCGACATAGAAAAAGACCCGAAATCCCAAGGATTTTCCCTCAATTCCTATGATTTAATTATTGCGGCTAATGTCTTGCATTCTACGCGAGATTTACAAGCAGAAACCTTACCTCATATTCAAAGTTTACTGCGTCCCGGCGGTCAATTACTATTACTAGAACTGACTCATCAGTCTAAATGGATTGATTTGATTTTCGGTATTACCCAAGGTTGGTGGCGTTTTAGCGATGATCATTTACGCTCCCATCATCCCATTATTAGCGCATCTACTTGGCAATCTATTCTGCTTAAATCTGGATTTGCTCAAGCGGAATTTGTATCTCCCGATCAAAAAATTGGCAGTGCTTTATTCCAGCAAAGTATTATTATTGCTCAAAATCCTAGACAAGCCAGTAATATTTCAGAAAATTGGTTAATTTTTACCGATAGTCACCCCGAAAAAGATCATCTTCCCCGTTTCATTCAAGCGCAACTAAGCAAAAATTATGGCTCCTGTACGATAATTTATCAAGGACAAAACAAGATTAAATTATCACAATTCGAGTATAGTTTAAATGCCCATCAACCAGAACAAATAAAGGCATGGTTTGCGGAAAATCCATCGCCCCATAGAATTATTTATCTTTTGAATGATAATCATCAAGATCAACCTGAATCTATTTTATTAAATCGCTGTCACTATTTGTTAAATCTTCTCCAAGCTATTCAAAAAATCCCTAATTCTCCCAAATTATTTGTTGTTACCCAAGGAGGTCAACCCTTTGAACTCAAACAGCCCACTTTTGTTACCCAGTCTCCACTTTGGGCCTTGGGGCGGGTTATTTCCTTAGAAAACCCAGAATTATGGGGAGGAATGATCGATCTTGACCCCAGCGCCGATATTACTCAAAATATTGCTGATTTACTATTAGGATTGACCCATTCCATCAGCGAAGATCATCTGCTATTCCGCAATGGCCAAGCCTATCTGGGGCGTCTAGTCCCATCGACATCTCCACCGACAAAACCATTGACTATTCAAGCTGAAGCGACCTATTTGATTACCGGAGGTATTGGTCATCTCGGTTTGGCCCTGGCTGGTCATTTGGTTGATTTAGGGGCAAAACATCTGATTTTGACCACCCGTCGCCCCTTTCCCCCGAGTTCGGAAATATCCACAGAATTTGCCAAAATCATGGAAAATCTCAGGATTTTAGAGCAAAAAGGAGTATCTGTCGAAGTTTGTCAAGCTGACGTCGGGGATTTTGAGCAGATACAAGCAATATGGGCCAAAATCGAAAAAACAGCCTATCCCCTACGCGGGGTTTTCCATCTTGCTGGAGTTTCAGGACGCCAAGCGCAATTAAGCGAATGTACATTTGCTGATCTCGAAATAGTTTTTCAAGCAAAAGTTCGAGGTTCTTGGAATTTACATCGGTTATCTTTAGCAACTAAATTAGACTATTTTGTGCTATTTTCTTCGGCGGGTGCAATTTGGGGAGCCAAAGCACAAGGTTTATATGATGCAGTTAGTAATTCAATGGATTCTTTAGCTCTTATGCGTCATCTTCAAGGATTACCTGCTACTACTTTAAATTGGGCATTATTAGCAGGAAATGGGATTGTTTCCCCAGACTATGAAGATTGGCTTAAACAGATTGGTATGAAGGAAATTGACCTAGATAGGGCGTTTTCTGTAATGGATGCTATTATTGAGTCTAATCAAACACAAATTTTAGTTGCTGATGTAGATTGGGTTCGCTTCAAAAATATCTATGAATTTCAAGGCGATAAACCCCTTCTGAAAAAATTAGGACAATCTCAAAATATAATTAAATCTGTTCAAGATTCAAGTTCTACACGCCGTCTTTTAGAAGATATAGCACCAGGAGAACGTCGAGAACATTTATTTCAATATATTGGCAAACAAGTGGGGATGATTTTGGGAATTAAACAAATGCCTGACCCGGAACAAGGATTCTCAGAAATGGGGATTGATTCTTTGTTGTCTATCGAATTAAAAAATCGTTTAGAAAAAGGATTAGAAGTGACTTTACCTGCTTCTTTAGTTTTTGATTTTCCCAATATTAGACGATTAGTTGATTATCTGATTCAGCAGGTTTTAGGTTGGCAAGTTCAGACAATAGTGCAGACCACTGTTGATTCTACAGAAGTTCAGCAGGATGTCGATGCAGATTTAATTTTGCGAGAACTTTCTGAATTGGAGGACTTTTTAAGTGATTAAATCAGCCAAATTATAATATGCTGGAAATTGTCAACCACTTTCAAGATATTGAATTAAAACTACTCCGCTCCCACCGAGACAACTACTCTATCTGTAAAATATGCAAACTCAAGTTTCGAGCCAACAACCCTTAGCTAATTTTAATAAATTTTGGGATGCTTTAAAAGTTATTTCTGGATCTTATTGGTATCCAACAGACCCCAAAGGACGAAGTTTTTCAGAAGTAATCCGCTCCTGGGGAATGCTGATTCTTCTGGTATTATTAATTATTGGACTTGTGGCTGCCAATGCAGCTAATAGCTTTGTTAATCGCTATTTAGTCGATGTTATTATTCAGGATAAAGATACTTCTAAATTTTTTACGCTTGTATCACTTTACGGTTTGGGGCTGTTGTTAATTACCTTATTTATAGCATTTTCTAAATTTGTCAAAAAAAGAATTGCTCTTAATTGGTATGAATGGCTTAATCAGCAGATTTTAGAAAAATATTTGAGTAATCGCGCCTATTATAAAATCAATTTTAGATCGGATGTGGATAACCCGGATCAACGTCTGGCTCAAGAAATCGAACCCATTGCCAGAAATGCCCTCAATTTTGCCACTACCTTGTTAGAAAAAGTCCTAGAAATGACGACTTTTTTAATTATTCTTTTGTCGATTTCTAAACTAGCCGCAGCTATTTTGCTGGCCTATACAATCATCGGTAATTTAATTGCCCTAAATTTAAGTAAAGAATTAGATAGGATTACTCAAGAGGAACTTGAATCTAAAGCTAACTATGCTTACGGCTTAACTCATGTTCGGAATCATGCTGAATCTATTGCTTTTTTTCAAGGTGAAAATCAAGAATTAAACATTATTTATCGCCGATTTAATAATTTGTTAAAAAGTTCTCTAAGCAAAACTGATTGGGAGAGAAATCAAGACCTTTTTAGCAGAGGCTATCGGTCTATTATCCAAATATTTCCATTTATCGTCTTCGCTCCCGCCTATATTCGCGGAGAAATTGATTTCGGACAAGTTAACCAAGCTATTATCGCTTGCAGTATGTTTGCTAATGGTTTTAGTGAATTAATCAATGAATTTGGGTCTTCTGGACGGTTTTCTAGTTATGTTGACCGTTTATCTGAATTTTCGCAAGCCTTAGAAGTTGTTACTCAACAACCAACCGATGTTAGTACCATAAAAACTATCGAAAAAAACCATATTACTTTTGAGGATGTTACCCTACAAACACCCGATTATGAAAAGGTAATTGTCAAAAATTTATCATTATCTATTGCACCAGGAGAAGGTTTATTAATTGTTGGCCCCAGTGGTCGGGGTAAAAGTTCTTTATTAAGGGCAATTGCTGGTTTGTGGAATGCTGGAACTGGTCGATTAATTCGGCCTTCCTTAGAACAATTTCTGTTTTTACCACAACGTCCTTATATAATTTTAGGAACCTTACGAGAACAGTTACTTTATCCTAAAAATAATCGTCAAATGAGTGATTCCGAACTGGAAGGGATTTTACAACAAGTTAATCTTCAAAATGTGGTGACAAAAGTTGATAGCTTTGATGCGGAAGTGCCTTGGGAAAATATATTATCATTAGGAGAACAACAACGCCTAGCTTTTGCCCGATTGTTAGTTACCCATCCCAGCTATGTTATTTTAGATGAAGCCACCAGTGCTTTGGACTTGAAAAATGAAGAACTTTTGTATCAACAGTTGCAACAAACCCAAACAACGTTTATCAGTGTAGGACATCGAGAAAGTTTGTTTAACTATCATCAATGGGTTTTAGAACTTTCAGAAGATTCTAGTTGGCGACTTGCTTCTATCTCTGATTATCAAACTCTCAAACATTAAGGTTTGATCTCGCCTTTTTGAATTTCACCCTCTTAAACCAAAAATACTATTTATGGAAAAGTTTAGAGAAGTTACGGAAACCCATCTTGTTGCCACAGATTACCAAATTCGGCAACTTCGAGAAATCCAGCCAGTCACACCTTTATTTAATAGTATAAGTCAAAATAAAACCGAACATAAAGACAAAATAATTGCTCCTATATCTATCAATTTACGCGACCAGATATACAATTTAACTGCCAAAAATTTGGTTAACAAGTTAGCTTTATACCTAGCAGCTATTCAATTTTTAATCTTAAAATACACGGCCCAAGAAGAATTTGTTTTAGCAACGGGAGCCTTAAATATAGAAACATCTGATAGCTTAATTTTTTGCCGATTCAATCAACAAAACTTGAAATCATTTAAGGATTTACTTAAAATCACTCGCAGTCATCTTCAAGAGGGATACCGCCATCAAAATTATGATCTAAATAGTCTAATAGAAACGTTTTTGGCCAGAGGCGGAAATCTCGAAACCATTTTTGATATTGTAGTGATTCAAGGGGGATTTTCTAGCCACAGTTCTTTATTGAACAAATTTCAATTAGTTTTTGAAATTGAGGCAACCGATAGTTCCGTTTCTGTTACTTTTTCCCCAGATACTTTTCAGGAAGATTTTGTTCAAAGGATGCTAGGACATTTTCTACAAATTCTGGAAATTGTAACGATTAATCCCGATGTGGAGTTGAGAGAAATAGATATCCTTACCCCTGGTGAACGGGAGCAATTATTGATAAAATGGAATAATACCCAAACTGAATATCCAGCCGATAAATGTATTCATCAGTTATTTGAAGAACAAGCAAAACGCACTCCCAATGCCATCGCAGTAGTCTATGAAAATGAATCCCTAACTTACCAGGAATTGAATAATCGTGGCAACCAATTAGCCCATAATCTCCAAAAATTAGGAGTTAAACCAGATACTTTAGTGGGTATTTGCTTGGAGCGTTCCCTAGAATTAGTCGTAGGGTTATTAGCCATTTTAAAAGCGGGGGGAGCCTACGTCCCGATTGATCCCCATTATCCCCAGGAACGCCTCACCTATCTATTAGCAGATACCCAAGTCAAAATATTACTCACAAGTCAATCTCTTACATCCTTGTTACCGGCTAATCTAGCTAAAATTATCTGCTTAGATAGTGATTGGGATCTCATTGCAAAGGAAAATCCAGACAATTTTGAGAGTGGGGTTACGGTAGAGAATTTAGCCTATGTTATCTATACATCGGGTTCAACGGGACAACCCAAAGGCGCGATGAATTGCCATCGAGGCGTTGTCAATCGTTTGCTGTGGATGCAGGATACCTATCCATTAACCCAGGGCGATCGCATTCTTCAAAAAACCCCCTTTAGTTTTGATGTTTCGGTCTGGGAATTCTTTTGGCCGTTATTAACAGGGGCGAGACTGGTGGTAGCCAAACCCGAAGGTCATAAGGACAGTGTTTATTTAATTAAACTCATTCAAGATCAACAAATTACAACCCTACATTTTGTCCCCTCAATGCTGCGGGTACTGTTACAAGAAGCGGATCTAGAAAAGTGTCAGAGTTTAAAACGGGTGATTTGTAGTGGCGAGGCTTTACCTAATGATCTAAGCCAACGTTTTTTTGAACGTTTCAACTGTGAACTTCATAATCTTTATGGCCCAACGGAAGCGGCTATTGATGTCACCTATTGGGCTTGCTCACCGAATTGGAAAAGAGAGGTCGTTCCCATTGGTCGCCCTGTCGCCAATACCCAAATTTATCTTCTTAATGCCGATCTCCAGCCCGTTCCCATCGGCGTGGTGGGGGAGTTACACATTGGCGGTGTGCAATTGGCCCGGGGTTATTTCAATCGTCCTGAATTGACGGCGGAAAAGTTTATTGCCAATCCATTTTATCCTTCCCTTCAAAAAGAGCAAGGTTCGACCATCTCGCCCCGACTTTATAAAACGGGAGATTTAGCCCGGTATCTCCCCGATGGCAATATTGAATTTTTGGGACGGTTGGATCATCAGGTTAAAATTCGGGGTTTTCGGATTGAATTGGGCGAAATTGAAACTATTCTTGGTCAACATCCCGATGTCTGCCAATCCGTTGTGTTGGCCCATCAGACGGAAACGGGTAGCCAAACCCTGATTGCCTATGTGGTTAGTCAATCTCAAACTAGGCAACACCTGTCCCCAGAACAGGAACCCCATTTCTTTGATGAACAAATCGGGCAGTGGCAAACCCTTTATAACCAGACCTATCGCCAAAGTGTTGAGGACTCAAATCCCCTATTTAATACCGTCGGTTGGAACAGTAGTTATACAGGAGAACCCATTCCCGCTGCCGAAATGGATGAATGGCTTAAGGATAAAACAGCAACGATTCTGGCCCACCGACCGCAACGGGTTTTGGAAATTGGTTGTGGAACGGGACTGATCCTATTTCAAGTGGCTCCCCACTGCGATCGCTATTGGGGAACCGATATTTCTGTGGTGGGACTCGATTTGATTCGGCATCACTTAGGGGAATCGAAGTTAGATTTAGCCGAGCAGGTTAACTTATTGCAACGCCCTGCGGACGATTTTGAAGGCTTAGAAGCCGAAGCCTTTGACACAATTATTCTTAATTCCGTCGTCCAGTATTTTCCCCATATTGACTATCTTGTTAAAGTTCTCGAAAAGGCGATCGCGGCGATCGCACCTGGGGGTCGTATTTTTCTCGGAGATGTCCGCAACCTAAAACTCTTAGCAGCCTTCCATGCTTCAGTGGAACTGACCAAAGCTGACCCAGATATCTCCGTCGATCAATGGCAAAAACGAGTAGAGCGACAGATTGCTCAGGAACAGGAACTGCTCATTGATCCCGCCTTCTTTACAGCACTGCAACAGCGTTTTCCCCAAATTACCCAGGTGGACATTCAATTACCCCGCAGTCAGTACGAGAATGAGTTAACCCAATTCCGCTATAACGTCGTTCTTCAGATCAACACCAAAGCAGAAGTCGAGCAATCAGAAACATGGTTAGCCCAAGAAGCTTTCACCATCCCTGAATTGTCCCATTTACTAGAGAAAACTCAACCCCCAGTCGTTGGCATTAAAGGGCTGACTAATCTTAAATTGGTGGCTCCTTTAACCATCCTAGAATTTTTCAAACATCCCCAGGACGTTCAAACCGTCGAAACTTTGCAGTCAAGTTTGCAAAAGCTTGTCCTTCCTAACCCAGAAACCGAGCTTGACCAACTGGCCGAAACCTTTGGCTACTCTCTGCTCCTGACCTATGCTGATAGTCAAACGTTAAACCACTACGACGCGATTTTTGTGAAGGAGCAAAGACGAAAGCCTCATCGGGCAAAGCTTACTAACTTATCAAAGACTCACCAAGACTGGCAACAATACGCCAACCATCCGCTCCAACCTCAATTAAACCGTCAACTCATCCCCCAACTTCGTAGTTACCTGGAAACTCGCCTACCAGAGTACATGATACCCAATGCCTTTGTGCTGTTAGCAGAAATTCCCCTAACGCCTAATGGCAAACTGGATCGTCGAGCCTTACCGTCTCCTGAACAAATTCGCCTGGAACTAACCGATACTTTTGTTGCTCCCTGTACTCCAATTGAAGAAATGTTGGCTTTAATTTGGGCTGAAATTTTGGGGTTAGAACAGATCGGCATTCACGATAACTTCTTTGAATTAGGCGGTGATTCCATTCGAGGCATTCAGGTCATTGCTAAGGCTCGAACAATGGGTTTTGAGTTTTCTTTACCTGAATTATTACAACATCAAACGATTCAGGAATTAGCCCATTTAGTCAGTCGTGAATTAAATCCCGTAACGTCCCAAAAAACAGAAGTTTTTAGTCTAATTTCTGCGGCCCAACGTCTCAGTTTACCTCCAGATATTGAAGATGCTTACCCCCTAACTGCCTTACAATTAGGCATGATCTTCCACAGTGAATATCAAGGAAATGTGCCTGTTTACCACGACGTTTTTACCTACCATATTCGCACTGTTTTTAATTATACAGTTTTACACCAGACTATCCAAGAAATTGCTGCTCGTCATGGCATTTTACGAACAAGTTTTGCCCTCACCGACTATGCCGAACCTCTCCAGCTAGTCCACCATCAAGTAGAGATTCCCTTAGCCTTAGCGGATCTGAGTTCCCTCACTAGCCTAGAACAAGAAGCCGCCCTAGATGACTGGATTGAAAGGGAAAAAAGCCATCCCTTTGATTGGCAAGTTCCGCCTTTACTACGTTTTCATATCCATCTTCGCAGTACAGAAACCTTTAATTTAACGTTGAGTTTTCACCACTCTATTTTAGATGGTTGGAGTGTGGCTTCCTTACTGACAGAATTGTTGCAACAATATTTGTATCGGTTGGGTCAAAATATTTTACCGCTTGCGGCTCCGCCAACGATTAATTTTCGGGATTTTGTGGCTCTAGAGCAAACCATTTTAAAATCCCAACCCTGTCAAGAATATTGGCAAAAGCAATTAGAAGACCTGACTATTACTCCCTTACCTGAATGGCCAGAGGTTAGTCAAAAAAACAAAAATTGGGATTGGTTAGTGCCGATTCCAACGGAGGTTTCCCAGAGCTTAAAACGGTTAGGAAAAAAAGCGGGGGTTCCTCTCAAAAGTGTTTTATTAGCGGCTCATTTGCGGGTCTTAAGCTTACTCAATAATCAAACAGATGTACTGACAGGTTTAGTGTCTAATGGCCGATTGGAAGAAACTGATGGGGAAAGGGTTTTAGGGCTTTTTCTCAATACTTTGCCTCTGCGGTTACAGCTAACGGGTGGAACCTGGTTAGACTTAGTACGACAAGTTTTTGCAACGGAACGGGATAGTCTGGCCTGGCGACGTTATCCCTTAGCGGAGTTACAAAAAAGATTGGGTGGTCAACCGTTATTTGATACGGCTTTTAATTTTGTTCATTTTCACATTTACCAAGCCATTATCGGGGTGCAGGACTTGGAAGTGTTAGGGGGTAAGTTTTTTAATCAAACCAATTTCACTCTGCTGACGAATTTTAGTCTGCATCCGCTATCGGGGGAGGTGGAGTTAACGCTCAAGTATGACGGCGATCGCCTGGGACAAGCACAAATGGAGCGAATGGCGGGGTACTACCAAAAAGTGCTAACCGCGATCGCCCAAAACCCTTCCCAATCCTTTCAAGACCTTTGTTTATTGTCCGACGAAGAACAAGCACAAATTTTGTGGGACTGGAATCGTACTCAAACCGACTTACCGCCCCAACAATGCGTTCATCAATTATTTGAAATCCAAGTTGAACGCAGTCCCGATGCTGTCGCTATTGTTTGGAATCAGGAACGCTTAACCTATCGCCAGTTAAATGAACAGGCCAATCAAGTCGCCCACTATCTGCAAAACCTGGGAGTGGAATCGGAAAGTTTAGTGGGAATTTGTCTGGAGCGGTCTTTATCTCTGGTGGTGGGACTTCTAGGCATTTTAAAAGCAGGAGGAGCCTATGTTCCCCTCGATCCCCACTATCCGACGGAACGACTAGAACTGATTTTGACAGACTCCCAAGTTCCTGTGTTGCTGACCCAACAGACTTTACTGAGCCACCTATCCCACTACTCAGGCGATCGGGTGGTGTTGGACAGAGACGCGGCGATTATTGCCCAACAGCCTAAAACCAATCCTAAGAGTCAAGTCAGTTCCTCTAACTCGGTATATGTAATTTATACTTCTGGTTCAACTGGTAAACCCAAGGGGGTCGTCATTGAACATCGCAGTACCGTCACCCTACTAGATTGGGCGCGAACCGTGTTTAGCTTTGACGAATTGGCAGGGGTTTTAGCCTCCACTTCGGTTTGTTTTGACCTCTCGGTATTTGAGTTATTTTTGCCCTTGACCGTCGGGGGTGCAGTGATTTTGGCCGACAATGCCCTTGCTTTACCCAACCTCGCGGCGGCGACCGAAGTGACCTTAATTAATACCGTACCCACAGCGATCGCCCAACTTTTAGCCCTAGAAGCGATTCCCCAGAGTGTGCGAACAGTCAATTTAGCAGGGGAACCCTTATCCAACTCACTTGTACAAAAACTTTATCAACTCCCCCAGATTGAACGGGTTTATAACCTCTACGGCCCCTCAGAAGACACAACCTATTCCACCTTCAGTTGCATAGAAAAAGGCGCGACAACCCAACCCAGTATCGGTCGTCCTATTGCCCATAGCCAGGTCTATCTGCTGAACGCAACTCATCAGCCCGTTCCCCTGGGAACTATCGGTGAACTCTATATGGGAGGGGCGGGTCTAGCGCGGGGCTACCTCCATCGTCCCGAATTAACAGCCGAAAAATTCATTGCCAATCCGTTTCATTCTCCCCTTCAAAAGTACCAAGGTCTAAGTCCTTCGCCCAAGCTTTATAAAACAGGAGATTTGGCCCGTTACCGTCCCGATGGCAATTTAGAATTTCTCGGTCGCAGTGATTATCAAATCAAACTGCGCGGTTTCCGTATCGAGTTGGGAGAAATTGAGGTGGTTTTAGAAAATTGCCCTGGGGTAAAACAGGCGGTGGTATTGCGACGGGAAGATCTAGTGGGGGGGGCAAAATTAGTGGCTTACGTTGTCAGCGAAAACTCCACTCTCACGACCCAAGATTTACGCCGTTTCCTAGAACAGCAATTGCCTGATTATATGATTCCTGGGTTTTTTGTGCCTTTAGAAAGTTTTCCCTTAACCCCCAATGGCAAAGTTAATCGCCCTGCCTTACCCCGACCTGAAATGGAGTTAATTCCTGATGGGGATTTTGCGGCTCCCCAAACGGCCCAGGAGCAGATTTTGGCGACCATTTGGCAGAACGTTCTAGGCATTCAGCAAGTGGGTCGCGGCGATCGCTTTTTTGAATTGGGAGGGGATTCGATTCTCAGTCTGCAAGTCGTGGCCCAAGCCCGTCAAGCTGGCCTCAAAATCACACCGCGACAGATTTTTCGATATCCCAGCCTGGCGGAACTAGCAGCCTGTTGTGACATAGATTCTATCGGGGATACACCTAACTTCTCTAGGACTTTAACCCACCAGGGTTTAGTCACGGGTGAAGTACCTTTAACACCGATTCAAAAGTGGTTTTTTGAGCAAAATCGATCTGATTCTCACCACTTTAATCAATCGGTTTTGTTAAACGTTCCTGCCCAGACTCAACCCACTTTACTCTCCCAAGCCCTCAGTCACCTACTCCAACACCATGACGCGCTTCGGTTACGGTTTAACTTAAAGCAAGGACAATGGCAACAAGATCACGGAGAAATTACCGAGACCGTTCCTTTGGCTGTGATTGATCTCTCAAGCATTGCTCCTGACCAACAGTTCCAACGCCTAGAGGCGATCGCGACAGAGCAGCAGGCCAGTTTCAATCTGGCAGAGGGAAAGCTAATGAGGGTTGTTCTCTTTCAATTAGGCGGCCAGCAGGGAAATCGTTTACTGATCATTCTTCATCATCTCGTCGTAGATGGGGTTTCCTGGAGAGTTTTACTGGAAGACTTATGGACGGCTTACCAACAATTAGAAAATCAAAAAACAGTTCAACTACCACCCAAAACCCTAGCCTTCCGGGATTGGGCTCTCCTATTAACGACCTCTGCCCAGGAGCAGACTTTGCAAAAGGAATTGTCCTATTGGCTAAACCAGCCCTGGTCAACCGTAATGCCGTTACCTCTCATTCATCCGCCAGAAAAACGCTCCCATCCCGTCGCCGAGGTGGCAGAGATCACGGTAACACTCAATGTAGAAAAAACCCGCGCCCTTTTACAACAAGTCCCCTCGGTCTTTAATACCCAAATTAACGATGTATTGTTAACGGCTCTGGCGCAAACTTTGACAGCCTGGACGGGCAATTCTACCATCCTGCTGGATTTAGAAGGTCATGGACGGGAAGAGGGATTGGCAGAAGTGGATGTTTCTCGCACGGTGGGTTGGTTTACCAGTCTTTTTCCCGTGATTCTCCAACTGCCTGACAGCAATCACCCTGGAGAAAGCCTTAAATCCATCAAAGAACAGTTAAGAATGATTCCTAATCACGGTATTGGCTATGGCATTTTGCGTTATCTCAGCCCCGATGCCAATGTTCGCACTCAGATGGCGGCATTGCCAAAACGCGATATTATTTTCAACTATCTCGGACAGTTTGATGGGGGACAATCCCAGGCAACCCCTTGGCAATTAGCCCCCGAATCCAAAGGAGCCAATCATGGTTCAGCCGACGCTCCCAGTCATTGGTTGGAAATTAATGCCAGGGTGATAGGGGGTCAATTAGAGATAATCTGGAGTTATGCTCGTCACATCCATGACAAAGCAACAGTGGTCGGATTAGCTGAGAATTATCTGTCGGCCTTGTTAAAGTTGATTGATTATTGTTTATCGCCTGTAGTGGGCGGTTTTACCCCTTCTGATTTTCCCGTTGCCAACTTAAATCAACAGGAATTAGACGAAATTTTAGCAGAACTTGATTAGGGAAATTTTATAGATGGTAGCCGAACAATCTAAAGCGAGTCATAAAAATGTCGCCGCTATTTACCCCCTTTCTCCCATGCAGGAGGGGATGCTCTTTCATAGTCTCTATGCCCCCGACTCAGGCACTTACTGTAGCCAAACCCTAATCACCCTTAACGGAGAACTTAACCTTGGGGCTTTTAAACAGGCCTGGGAAAAGGTAGTAGAACGACACGCCGTACTCAGAACTCTCTTTCTTTGGGAGAAACGTCAAAAAACGCTACAGATTGTTCGTAAACAGGTAGATTTACCCTGGAATTATTCTGATTGGCAACCTCTATCGCCCAGGGAACAACAGCAGCAACTAGACGCATTGCTCAAAGATGAACGTCAAAGGGGGTTTGCTCTCAACCAAGCTCCTTTGATGCGTTGCCATTTAATACAGCTATCGCAACAAAGCTATCATTTTCTCTGGAATCGTCATCATATTTTGTTGGATGGTTGGAGCGGAGCCATTATTTATGGGGAAGTTTTACAAATTTATCAAGCTCTCTGCCAGGAGCAAAACCCCTATCTTTCCCCTGCTCGTCCCTACGAAGACTATATTGTTTGGCTACAACAACAAGACCAGTCCCTTGCAGAAAACTTTTGGCGGCGATCGCTGAAGAATTTTACTACACCGACAAACTTAGGCATTACTCGTTCTATTTTAGTAGAACCTCAAAGTAAGCCCGTCTATCAATCCGCAGATTTATCCCTATCCCCTGGGTTAACCGAGAAACTTCAAACCCTGGCACAGCAACAAAATCTAACCCTTTCCACCCTAATACAAGCCGCCTGGGCCATCCTTCTCAGTCGCTATAGTGGTGAATCTGAAGTCCTCTTTGGCATTACCGTTTCGGGTCGTCCTGCCAGCTTGTCGGGCATTGAAAAAATGGTGGGGTTATTTATTAATACCCTACCCCTGCGGGTTACTGTTACAGAATCAGAGACTATTTTGCCTTGGTTAGAAGAATTACAGCAAAAACAGGCAGAAATTCAGGACTACGCCTATAGTTCCCTGGCAGAAATCCAAAGGCTGAGTGATGTTCTCCCAGGGCTACCTTTGTTTGAAAGTTTAGTTATCTTTGAAAATTATCCCAGGGAGGAGCGGCTGACCGACTCCCCGCAACAGCTATCGGTGAGCGGGGTCATAGATTTTGAAGAAACGAATTATCCCCTAACCGTCGCGGTTATTCCCAAACAAGCCTTACAATTCCAATTTAGTTACGATGTCAGCCATTTTACCCATGAAAGTATAATCCGCCTAACTGGTCATTTAGAAACCCTATTAACCGCGATCGCCCAGAATCCTCAGCAATCTTTAGGACAACTTCCCCTATTAACAGCAGCCGAACGCCATCAATTATTAGTTGAATGGAATGATACGGCGGTTGATTATCCCCAACATCAGTGTTTGCATCACCTAGTTGAAGAACAAGTTCTTAAAACTCCAGAGGCGATCGCTGTCATTTTTGAAGGGCAAGAATTAACGTACCAAGCATTAAACGAACGAGCTAATCAATTAGCCCATTATTTGCAAGAAAAAGGGGTTAAACCTGAAGTCTTAGTCGGAATTTATTTTGAGCGTTCCCTTGAGGCAATTATTGGGATTCTCGCCATCTTAAAAGCTGGGGGAGCCTATGTTCCTTTAGACCCTACTTATCCCCGCGATCGCCTTGATTATATGCTGACAGATTCAGCAGTTTCGATTTTGCTGACCCAGCAATCTTTAGTTACCAATTTGAGGGAAGATTTAGACACCTTGAAGATAGAATCATTCTGTTTAGATAGCGATTGGTTGATCTTAGAAAATTACAGCAGAGAAAATCCAAGCAGTTCTGTCCAATCAGAAAATTTAGCCTATCTGATCTATACATCAGGTTCCACTGGCAAACCCAAAGGGGTGATGAATCTTCATCAGGGTATTTGCAATAATATCCTACGCACTAAAGACAGCTATCCTACGACAAACCGCGATCGGCTTTTACAAATTTCTTCTCTAGCTTTTGACGCTTCAGTGTTGGATATATTCTGGTCATTAAGCAGTGGCATGGCTCTGATCATTCCTAAACCAGAAGGGACTAAAGACCTCGCTTACTTAATCCAGTTAATGATAGAAAAAAAAGTCAGTCAAGTCTTTTTTGTTCCTTCTCTGCTGCGACTTTTACTACAACAACCCAATCTAGAAAATTGCCGTTATCTCAAGCGAGTTTTTTGTGGAGGTGAAGCTCTTTCCTCTGAATTAATGCAGCAGTTTTTTCAGCATTTTAACTGTGAACTACATAACCTTTATGGGCCCACAGAAACCTCCGTTGATGCGACCTGCTGGCAATGTCCACCGCGAACCGATGATCCCGCTATTGCGATTGGTCGTCCCATTGCTAATACCCAAATATACATTCTTGATCGTCATTTACAACCTGTTCCTGTTGGCATTGTGGGCGAATTACATATTGGCGGCATACCGTTAGCGAGGGGTTATCTTAATCAGCTTGAGTTAACGGCTGAAAAATTTATTCCTAATCCTTTTGGTCAAGGTAAATTGTATAAAACAGGTGACTTAGTCCGCTATCTTGCCGATGGCAATATTGAGTATCTGGGACGGATTGATAATCAAGTTAAGCTACGAGGATTACGCATTGAATTAGGAGAAATTCAGACAATTCTAGACAGCCATCCCCAAATTAATCAAAGTGTGGTAATTATACAAACAGATAGCGAAGACAATCAGCGTTTAGTGGCTTATGTTGATAGTCAAAATCAAGCATTAACACCTAAAGAATTGCGACAGTTTCTCCAGCCAAAATTACCCGCCTATATGATTCCGTCGGCTTTCGTAATTTTGCCAGAGTTTCCTTTAAATGCCAATGGCAAAGTTGATCTGAAAAAATTACCCCAGCCCAATGAAACAGCTTTGGTAGAATCTGTCTATGTTGCTCCTCGTAATCCAACTGAAACAATTTTAGTCAATATCTGGCAAGAAGTTTTATCCTTAGCCAAAATAGGCATTAATGATAACTTTTTTGAATTGGGGGGTCACAGTCTGAAAGCCATTACCTTAGTGAGTAAAATTCAGGAAAAAATGGGCATTGCCTTTGCTATTAAACAAGTCTTTTCCCACCCCACGATCGCAGAACAAGCCAGTTTATTAACGGAAACAAAAAACGAGGAAAATTTGGCAATATTGCCCATTCCTCACATTCCTGACCAGATAAAAGTTGCCACATCCCACGCCCAAAAACGGTTCTTTGTTTTACAACAAATGGACTTAAATAATGTAGCCTATCATATTACCTCTATCCTAAAATTAACAGGAGAATTTGCCCCAGATAAGTTTAAACAAGCGATGCAATTATTGATAGATCGCCATGAATCCCTACGAACCGCTTTTGTCTTGACTGATGGGGAACCTCAGCAAAAAGTTTTGCTCCATCGTCCTTTTTCTTTGGTATTTGAAGATTGGACAGAGGAATTTAATGCCGAAAGTCGTATCTTAGAGATTCTTCAAGAGCAAAGAAAACCCTTTGACTTAGAAAAAGACCCTTTATTACGATCTTCTCTTTATCAATTATCACCTCAGAGCTATATTTTATTTCTGGAAATTCATCATATTATTTGTGATGGCTGGTCAATGAATTTATTGGCTAAGGAATGTTTAGGATATTACCAAGCTCTTAGACAGGAATTAGAGCCAACCGTAGAGCCATTACCCATTCAATATAGGGACTATGCGGCTTGGCAAAATAACCAGTTAAAACAAAAAGATCAAAACAAAAATTTAGATTATTGGCGACAAAAATTAGATAACGGACAAATTCCCCGCGTTCATTTACCGACGGATTTTTTGCGATCGCCCCTTAAAAGTTATAACGGTTCCCATCTGAGTTGGATATTGCCAACAGAGATTAATCTGCAACTACGCAAAGTTTGTCAAGACAGTAAAAGCACTTTGTTTATGGCTCTAGTTGCCGCCGTCAAAGTCCTGCTTTATCGCTATAGTGGTCAGCAAGATATTAGTATTGGTACAGAAATTGCTACTCGCAATCATCCTCAGTTACAAGAATTAATTGGCTTATTTTTGAATACTTTAATCCTCCGCGATCGCCTTGATCCAGACCAAGGTTATCAGGATTGTCTGAGTAAGATACGTCAAACTGTCAGCGAGGCTCTAGCCCACAGTGACTATCCCTTTGATCGGTTATTAGAAGACCTGAATATCTCGCGTGAAATCAACCGAACTCCCCTCTTTGATGTTCTAGTTTTATTACAAAACTTTGATCAAACTCCAACCATAGAAACTCTCAATATTCAATCTTTAGATTCCCTCACTCCCACCAGCAAATTTGATTTATCCTTTGTTTTTAGTGAAAATCAAGAAAATATCAGATTAGATTTAATTTATAATACCGACCTTTTCCAAAAAGAACGAATGGAAAAATGTCTGCTTCATTTTGATAAATTGTTGACAGCAATGTTAGCCAATCCAGAGCAACCCATCGGCAAAATTTCTCTTCTTTCGGATTCAGAAACCGCTTTCATAGAAGACTTTATTCGTCCTATCCCTCGCCTTGAAATTCGTACTGTTCTTGATGATTTTGCCGATCAAGTCCGAATCCAGAGTCATCTCCCTGCTCTTGTTTATACAGAAGACGGATTAACTAAACAATTAAGCTATCAAGAATTGGATCAATTAACAGATATTTGGGCAAATAACTTAAACAATTTAGGCATTGAGAAAGAGAGCATTTGTGGCGTTAGTTTAGAAGGAGATTACCGTCAGGTAATAGCAATGTTGGCGGTATTTAAAGCGAGAGGAATTTATTTACCCCTGCGTTTAGATGAACCAGAAGAACGTTGGCAACGCATGATTGTTAAAACCTCCCCCGCTATAATCTTGATAGCCGCAGAAAATTTAGAGATGATTAAACCTCGATTATTAGTATTAGCAAAACCGCCTAATTTATTGGTTGTTAATCATCAAGAAATTCAGCAATATTACGAATGGAATGGCACAAATTATCAAGAGTTTTCTATCGTAGAAAATAATAATAGAAAAGATTTATTAATGCCTGATGCTGATGATGCTAACTATATTATATTTACTTCCGGTTCAACGGGTGAACCTAAAGCCATCTTAGGAAGTCATGGTAGCTTACGTCACTTCATAAATTGGGAAAAAATTGAATTTGGAATTAATCATAACTGGCGTTGTTTGCAGATAGCTCAAATTAACTTTGATCCTTATCTGAGGGAAACTTTGGTTACTTTATGTTCAGGAGGAACTCTTTATATTCCTGATAGTATAGACCGCGAAGATTTGGAGCGTTTGCTACTACGTTTAGGAGAATGGCAGATTAACTTACTGCATACCGTACCATCGGTAATGCGTCTATTTTTAAATATTGGTCGTAATTTACCTAATGCCAATCAATTACTCAAAAATTTACAGGTATTAGTGTTAGGAGGAGAACCATTATTTGTCAAAGAATTGTGTGAATGGCATGAAGTTTTTGGCAATCAGACAGAATTTGTTAATATTTATGGAGCCAGTGAAACAACTTTTATTAAACATTTTCATCGAATACCAAAACCTAATAATATTTCCTATGCGCGAGTACCTGGGGGAAAAACATTGCCCGATGCTGCATTCGCAGTTATTGACGAAAATCGTCCATGTGCCATAGGAGAAGTTGGAGAAATTTTTGTTAAATCGCCTTATTTAACCAAAGGTTATTATCAAGATGAAATCTTAACAAATTCAGTTTTTGTTCCCAATCCTTTGAATAATGGGAATGATTTAGTTTATCGTACCGGAGACTTGGGACGATTGCTCCCCGACCTAACTTTAGAGGTAATAGGACGACGTAGTGATAACCAAATAAAATTGAATGGGGTAAGGATTGAGTTAGGAGAAATTGAAGATGCCGTTGCCGCCATTGATGGTGTCCAAAAAGCACTGGTAATCGCGGATAAAAAAGAAGAATTAGTAACAGTAATTGCCTATTATCAAGGCAATAATACTGTAAATCGTGAACAAATCAGCCAAAAACTAAAACAAGTGTTACCGACTTATATGCAGCCAACTTTTTTAATTCAATTAGAATCTTTTCCGTTGTTACCTAATGGCAAAATTCATCGCCTAGCCTTACCAAAACCCGAAGGAAATATTACCCAATCAATTAGTCAACCAACTGGGTTTAATCAACAAGAGGCTTTATTAGCCTTGGTTTGGGGTGAATTATTAGAAATAGAAGTAAGTGACAATAATCAGTCATTTTTTGAACTCGGAGGCAATAGTTTAAAAGCCATGCGATTAGTGTCCCAAATCCGTAATCAGTTTGGGGTTTCACTACGATTACGCGAAATTTTCACTCATAATATATTAAAAGAACAAGCAATTTTAATTCAATCACGACAAACAAAATGAGCAATTTATCAGACACTATTAACTAATTTTTTTAATAAAAAGCAAATTTTAACAATTCAATCAGAACAAACAAAATGAGCAACTTACAACAATCTAACTCGATTGCCCCCCTAGCAAAGCAACAATATTATGACGTATCCCACGGCCAGCGACGGCTGTGGATTTTGCACCATATCAATGAATATTCCAGTGCCTATAATATTAGACTAGCTATCAGAATACAGGGCAACTTAAATGTTACGATATTGACAAAATCTTTTCAAGAAATTGTTAATCGCCACGAAATTTTGCGGACTACTTTTGCCAGTATAGCTGGAAATATTCAGCAAATTGTCCATGAAAATATTGCTAAGGAACAATTAGTCATTTTTAGGGATTTAAGAGGACAAAAAGATGCTGAAATCCTAGCTGATACTTTGATTCAGGAATCAGCTAATTCACGGTTTGATTTAGATAAATTACCGCTAATGCGAGTTTTATTAGTCCAGATTAAATCGGAGGAATTTCTGTTTGGTTTAACAATACATCATATTATTGGTGATGCGACATCACTTGATATTATATTTAAAGAGTTCGTGACTTTATACTTTGCTGATATTCAACAAAAAAATGCCTTATTACCTCCGCTAGAATTACAGTATAAAGATTACACCGCATGGCAAAATCAGTGGTTAGAAAGTGAAGAAGTTAGAGAACAACATAATTATTGGTGCGATGTTTTTGCGGAACATCCCCCCATCCTGAACTTACCCACCGACTTCCCTAGACCTCAATTAAAATCTTCTCAAGCAGCTTCATATACTTATAATTTTAGTCAGAGTTTGAGTGAACAATTACGCAGTTTTGCAGCTAAAAATCAGACAACTCTATTTATTACCTTGCTAACCTTATTTAAAATATTACTCTACCGTTACACAGGACAGCGTGATTTAGTTATTGGTATCCCTATTTCTGGAAGAAATCATCCAGATTTAGAAAACCAAATAGGATTTTATGTTAATACCTTAGCTTTAAGAACTTTACTCCCAGAATCGGGAACTTTTAAACAAGTATTGACGGAAGTAACTAATACCTGCATTGATGCTTATGAATATAGTGATTATCCTTTTGATAAATTAGTATCCGCTCTCAATTTAGAACGGGATTTATTACGAAATCCGTTGTTTGATGTCATGTTTTCACTGCTGAGTAAAGAAAGCAAAACAGTGATGGAAATTCCTGAAATTGAACATCAAGAATATCCCCTAAAACCACGAACTGCCCAATTTGATTTGACTTGGAGTTTCTTTGAAGATGGCAATAATCTCAGATTAGCCATAGAATACGAACCCGATTTATTTCGACCTGAAACAATCGCTAGAATGGGCGGTCACTTTTTACAAATCATTCAAACAGTAATTGAAAATCCTAATATTCAATTATCACAAATTAATTTACTAACTCCTGAAGAACGTGATCAATTACTAATAGATTGGAACAATACTCAGGCTGAATATCCTCAAGATAAATGTTTGCATCAACTATTTGAAGAACAAGTAAAACTTAACCCCAACGCCATAGCAGTAATCTTTGAAGATCAAAAATTGACCTACCAACAGTTAAATAAGCAGGCGAACCAATTAGCCCATTATCTACAAGAAAAAGGGGTAAATAAAGAAGTATTGGTGGGAATTTTTATTGAACGTTCTCTGGAAATGATCATCGGAATATTGGGAATTTTAAAAGCTGGGGGAGCTTATATACCTTTAGATCCTAATTATCCAGCAGAACGTTTAACTTATATGATATCTGATTCGCGCTGTTCCATCTTATTAACCCAGCAGTCTTTAGTACAATTTTTACCACCAAATCAAGCCGAGTTACTATGTTTAGATAGGGATTGGCAAAGCATAGCAAACTATAGCCAAGAAAATCCAATCAATGCAGTAACCTCGGACAATTTAGCTTATGTTATTTATACTTCTGGTTCGACCGGAAAACCCAAGGGCGTGATGAATCTTCATCGAGGTATTTGTAATAATTTATGGCGACTGATTGATGCTTACCCACTCACACTAGAAGATCGCATCCTACAATTAACTCCTTTTAGTTTTGATCCTTCAGTCTGGGAAATATTTTGGTCTTTAATATCTGGTACTACCCTAGTAGTGGCTAAACCTGAAGGTCATAAAGATATAGCTTACTTAATTAATTTGATTGCCAGCGAACAAGTTACCAACATCGGTTTTGTCCCCTCAATGTTGCGAGTTTTTTTACAACAACCAAACTTAGAAAGTTGTCGTTGTTTAAAGCGAATATTTTGTGGTGGAGAAGCCCTATCTTATGAACTAAATCAACTATTTTTTGAAAGATTAAACTGTGAATTACATAATCTTTATGGGCCAACAGAAACAGCAGTTGATGCTACTTACTTTCAGTGTAAACCTCAGTCTAATTATCAAATAATTCCCATTGGTCGCCCCATTGCCAATACCCAAATTTATATCCTCGATCAATATTTACAACCAGTTCCTATTGGCGTTGCTGGAGAACTACATATTGGGGGTGTGCCTTTAGCTAGAGGTTATCTCAATCAACCCGAATTAACTGCCAAAAATTTCATTTCTAACCCTTTTGGTAATGGTAAATTGTATAAAACTGGAGATTTAGCTCGTTATCTACCCGATGGGAATATTGAATATCTTGGTCGGATTGATAATCAAGTCAAGCTTAGAGGTTTACGGATTGAATTAGGAGAAATTGAATCTCTTTTAGCTACTCATCCCCAAGTAGAGCAAACAGTTGTTATTCTACCAAAAGATATTACTGAAAACCAAAGTTTAGTCGCTTATATAGTCGGAAAAAACCTATCAGTAAATCCTAGGGAACTGCGGAGTTTTTTACAGGCTAAATTGCCAGTTTATATGATCCCTTCCGCTTTTGTAATTTTATCGGAATTTCCCTTAAATCCCAGTGGTAAAATAGATATTAAAAAATTACCAAAACCCGATCAAAGATCAATAGTTGAATCCCCGTATTTAGCCCCAGGTAATCAAACCGAAGTCATATTAGTAAATATTTGGCAACAACTTCTACGGATATCTAAGATAGGAGTAAATGATAACTTCTTTGATTTGGGTGGTCATTCCTTACAAGCGATGAATCTCATGGCACTCATTTATCAAGAGACAGAGATAGAAATTCCTTTATCAATCATTTATGAAAAACCAACGGTGAAGGAATTGAGCGAATATATTATCTATGCCAAAGAAATGAATATTCAACCAAAAGAACGTCCTTATGTTGTGTTTAATAAACAGCAAAAAAAGGCAGTATTTTTATTTCCTCCTGCCCTTGGTTTTGCCACAGCTTATACAAATTTGGCTGATTATTTAACGGATTATACTATCTATACTTTTAGATATATCGCCGATGAATTAATGTTAGAACAATATGCAGAATTAATCGATCATTTATCTCCTGATCAAGACCTAAAATTAATGGGGCATTCCGCCGGAGGTTTTTTAGCAATGTTAATTGCCAAAAAGTTAGAAAGCCGTGACCGAGTAGTTTCTGATATTATTTTACTAGATACTTACCGAGGCGGTAGTGAGGCAAAAAAAGCTGATATGTCAGAAATAAAAGCCGGGGTTGATGGTTTCTTATTAAATCCCAAACGTCAGGAATTAAGACGTTACTTTTTAGAAAATCAAAAATTACGCGATCGCACTTATAATCAAGTTTGGGAATACTTTAATTTTCTCTGGAATTCCGACCTAAAAAATCTGCAAATTAATGGGACTATTCATCTGATTCGGGCTGAGGGTAACTATGATGTTGAAGATGATTGGATACAAGCGACAAAAGGGCAACGAATTAATTATTACGCCTCTGGTGTTCATCGTGAGATGATCGATCCTCCCTATCTGCAAAAAAATGCCACTATTATTAATAGTATTCTTAATATGGGTTTGGAGGGACTAAAAAATTAACTTTCCAGACACCTGTATATCTAATATATCATTGTGTTGATTACGGATTCTATTGCTGTTAAAATAAAAGAACTAAAGTAAAGGAGAATATTGATTTGGAAAATATCGGCAAAATTCCCTTAAAAGATGAATGGCGTAATCGCTGGATCATCATCAAAGAATTTATTCAGCATCCAATTAAGGAAATCTCTTTTTTACAAGACAAATTTCTGGTATCTGAACTTTATACTAATATAGCCAAACGAGATCCCGATCTTCATGATCCCAATATTCCCCAATGGCTAAATTTTGGCTATTGGAAAGAAGAAACTACTTATAATGGTGCTTGCACCGCTTTAGCTCGTAAATTAGGAGAAATAGCAGAACTTCAAGCTGGAGATCAAGTTTTAGACGTCGGATTTGGTTTTGCTGAACAAGATTTACTTTGGGTGCGGGAAAATCAGGTTGATTCAATTATTGGACTAAATACAACGGAGCTACAAGTAGAAATTGCTCAAGAAAGAGTTGCTAAAATGGGATTAGCTGATAGAATAAATCTTCAGGTAGGCTCGGCTACAAAAATCCCTTTTTCTGATAACTCTTTTGATAAAGTTACGGCCTTAGAATGTGCTTTTCATTTTGATACTCGTGAGGATTTTTTTGCCGAAGCATTTCGAGTTTTGCGCCCTGGTGGAAAGCTGGCTTTAGCAGATTGTTTGCCTAGAGAGGGACGAGAAATTAACTTTTGGCTAAAGGTTAATAGTAATAAAATGTGCATTCCTTTTGTTAATCAATATGATCGGCATACTTATGTAGAAAAAATGAAAAAACATGGATTTGTTAATATCCAAGCTATCCCGATTAGCGAATATGTTTGGCCAGCAATGGTTCATTATTTTGCCCAAGTTAGTCAGGGAATTAGCAAACATGATTTAGTTATTGATCTGCAAAAAGATAACCCAGGAATTGAAGTTTGGTCGAGAAATAGGGGGTGGTTTATGGCATTTGACGATTATCTTTTATTCTCTGGAGAAAAACCCCATTAATTAGATTAAATTAGCTATGACCAATCACTATCCCAGCAAACCAAAAAAACAGACAAATTCCCCTGAGATTACTAAGTACCTAAACAAAATTAATTACACATCCTCCACCCTGTTCCCTCCCCCCCAAGCCCCCGTGCACGGGGGGTTTGGGGGGCTGTTCCCTCTCTCAACTAGGTAATTTATTTTGTGTAACTACTTATTGATTACCCCCTTTGTATGACAAATTGTGGGCGCACTATAGCAGTCCTAAATCATTATCAAGAGCATGATATAATGATATACACTACTTGATTATGACAATAAAAATTATGAATGACTTACAACAGGCAGAAAAAGAGCGGAACAAAGAAATAGCTGAATTAGAAATTTTAATTGAGAGTAATCTTTCGGCAAGAGAACTAAAACGAGCAATAGCTGTCAGGATGGCACTCACCGGTAAAATTTACCGTGAAATCAGCCAAATTTTAGGTGTAAGCGAATTTTTTGTTGGGCATTGGAAAAAAGTTTTTAAAGTCAAAGGAATCGCTGGATTAAAACTAGGATATAAAGGCTCAAAAGGGTATTTAAGTATTCAAGAAAAAACAGAAGTAATTGAGTGGTTAAAGAATAAAAAGTATTGGGATTTAGATGAATTAGTTACTTATGTGGATCAAGAATTTGGGGTAATATATAAATCGAAACAAAGCTACTATAAACTTTTTGACCAGGCAAATATTAGTTGGAAGAAGTCTCAAAAGGTGAATCCAAAATTTAACGAAGAGCAAGTAAAAAAAAAGAGAGAAGAAATTAATGAGATGTTATCAAAACAAAAGGCTGGCATAGAATCGGGGGAAGTAATAGTATTTTTTTTAGATGAATGTCATCTACTTCATGGAGATGTTAATGGCTACGTTTGGGGTCAATCAAATCTAAGAATTGAAGTTCCAATTACCAATGAAAAAGAGCGACAAACTTATTTTGGAGCACTGAATTATCAAAGCAAAAGATTCCATGTTAAAAGTTACCCATCTGGGGATGGAAAATCAACAATTGAATTTATAAAATACTTACAAAACCAATATAAAAACAAGAGAATTATCTTAATTTGGGATGGAGCGAGCTATCATAGATTTGGAGAATTTAGAGAATTTTTATCAGAAATAAATGGTGATAAAGAACCTGATGATTTTTTAATTACTTGTATTTTATTTGCTCCTAATGCTCCGCAACAAAATCCGGTTGAAGATATTTGGTTACAAGCGAAAAACTTTTTGAGGAAGTATTGGTATTTATGCAGGTCGTTTAAGATTATCAAATTTTTGTTCGAGTTTTTTACTAAGGAACATAAATTTGATTTTCCCAAAATTCATCAGTATACTTATATATAGAAAATCATTTAGGATTGCTATAGGTAATAGGTAATTATGAATTACGAATATTGACAATTGAGCATGAATAACAGATAATAAATAGTAAATAATTAAGAATATTACTATGCTTGCTAAGTTGACTACTGAAAATCAGCTTACTCTACCTAAAAGTATAACTCAAGCCATCGGGGAGGCCGAATATTTTGAAGTTAAGGTAGAAGGTGGACAAATTATTTTGACTCCGGTAAAAATTCAGGGGGCTGATGCTGTACGGGCTAAATTAGCAACTTTGAATCTGAATCAACAGGATATTAATGATGCTGTCGAGTGGGCGCGTTAGTGATGATTGAGTGTCCACGAGTAGTAATTGATACAAATTTAGTTTTGTCAGCCTTAGTATTTGGGGGCAAATTATCCAGATTGCGCCTTGCTTGGCAGGATAATCGCTTTATTCCTTTAACATCTCAAGTTACGATTGCAGAGTTAGTTAGGGTGCTGACTTACCCAAAGTTTAAACTCACAAACTCGGAGCAGGAAGATTTGCTGTCAGACTATTTGCCGTTTTGTGACACTGTGTTGATCCCCGATACTTTGCCTGTAGTTCCTGAATGTCGAGATCCGTTTGATATCGCTTTTTTGCTGTTAGCTGTTGTTGGTGAAGCTGATTATTTGGTCACAGGTGATAATGATTTACTCTGCCTTGCAGATAATTTTTCTTGTCAGATTTTAACCGTTGATAAATTTTTAACGGTCATCAATTATCAATGACTTTAATTTTGCTTGTTACAACATCCTTGTTTTGCTATTCCATAAGTTTCTAAAAACTATTGTCTATTCCCGATAAAGTTTCTCAAAAATATCATACATTTCCCTTGCCAACTTTTTAGGATTCCATAACGGAGCTAAGGAATTTGGGTTTTGAGATTGAATTAAATGGGATTTAATTTGATCGCGTAAATTAGCATCTAAACCTAATTTAATCCCTAATTGTGTATATTCTTCCCAAGTCCAAGCCGCACCGATATCGAGATTAACTGCTTT
>Ga0209229_10000018_pt1 | contig 56012 bp, 51 predicted proteins | sample SanBayMetagenome_FD_187466 | JGI IMG/M metagenome (GOLD analysis project Ga0209229, IMG submission 187466) | Freshwater and sediment microbial communities from dead zone in Sandusky Bay, Ohio, USA (SPAdes) (version 2) | ecosystem: Environmental > Aquatic > Freshwater > Lentic > Sediment... | reverse complement strand
ACTGATGTGGTCGGTCTTCCTCAAGGACTCGATCTTCCACATGGGCGGCGCTGCATCAGCTGTTAATACCAGCTGGGGCTACCGTCCACAGTCGAAGGATGGCGTTCTTAACGCAACAGCTCCTATGGGCTTGAACGTGCTAGTATCACCATTCGTTAGCTTTACAGCTAAGAGCGGTGCAACACCAGCTAAGTCAGACCTGTTCCTCATTGACCGTAATGAGGTTGGAACTCTTCTCGTTAAGGATGACATGAGCACAGATCAGTTTGATGATCCGTCACGTGACATTCGTTCGATGAAGATGAAAGAGCGTTATGACATTGTAATGCTTGGCGATGGTGAAGGTATTACTGTTGCTAAGAACGTTAGCCTTGCTCGTAGCTACGAGGTTGAAGTTACAAATAACGTTACATTGTAATAATCCTTAAGACTGTTATAGTTACGATACAGTCTTAGAAAGTAGGGGGCAGCGAAAGCTGCCCCTTATTTTTTTGCACAAACCCTGTTACTAATTAAGTGTCAGTATTTTTTCTGAGGAGATAAATTGTGCCATTAAATTTAATAGATTATGCCTCAGTGGGTGTTGATAAAGTAAAAATTAAATTTGGTAGAACGGTAAAAATTAGTTCTATAACAAATGATAAATTTATTGTTCAAACCTCAGATGCGACACCAACTCTTGTATCTAGTCCTTTTAAAACAATTAATTCATTAGCTGATTATAATACAATATCTAGAACACTCACTCTTTACTGGGATAAGGTTCTTGTTTCTGGTCAGGAATATTATATAAGAGCAGTAGGTTTGCTGGACTCTGCAAATGAAGTTGTAGCAGAAGAATATATAAAATTTACAAAACAAGATGCAGCAACACCATCTGGTTTCTCAACTTCTGTTATCCCGGAAATAGAAGAAATTTTAGTAGAAGATAACTCAATCTTAACCGAAGCATATAGCAGTTATCAAATTATAGCTAAAAATCCAGAATTCTATATTGATTCTGTTGATCCAGCAAATGGATCATTTTATATAGCAAATGATAATAATGATGGAAGAGTAACTATTACATTCAATGCTCGTCCAGCATCTAACTTTTTATCTAATAGATACTTTAGGGCTCAAAGAAAAAAGATTCAAAAATCACCTTCTCGTTGGGAAAATATTGAAACAGTAATACAGATGCATTCTTGGAAGCCTGAAATATATGTAGATTTCCCTTCTCTAAATGATGCAACACCATCATATTTTACTGAAAATAAAGATTATTTTGAAAAAGGTTACAAGTATAAAATAACAGTTTCAAAAGATGTAGGTATATAATATGGCTAATTTTATATACGGTAAAGCTAAACAAGCCATGCTCAGCGGAGATATAGATTTAGGGTCAACAAATTTAAAAGTAGCTTTTATCAAAACCGCACTTTATACTCCAAATCAAAATACTCATGAATTCCTGTCAGACATACCAACAGCGGCAAAAGTCTATAGAAGTTCAGCTTTGCAAAATGTATCAAATACGCTAGGCGTTTTAGACGCAGATGATTTAACAATCATTCATGATGGAACACCGTTTGATGCAATTGTGTTTTATCAATATGGAACAACAGATTCTGACTCTAGATTAATAGCCTTTATAGATGATTCTGAAGGAATACCATTTACTGGCACGGCAGAACCATCATCAATGACTATTCAATGGAATAACAGCTCAACTAAAATTATTAGTTTATAGGAAAATATATGGCAACAAATTATCCAAATCAATTAGATGTTTTAATAAATCCATCAGCTACAGATAAGCTTAACTCAGTTACTGTACCTCACCATCAGCAGCATACTAATCTAAATGACGCTGTAGAGGCCTTACAGACCGTACTGGGGGTGAATCCAGCTGGTTCTCACCTAACCGTTAAAGACAGAATTGTATCTGTAGAATCAAACATTAGTAGTTTAAATGGCATAGGTGATGTTACTATAAGCAATGTTGGATTAAAGGACGTGTTAATTTACAATGGCTCTCAATGGGTAAATAAGTCTGTTGAATCATTAACTGACAACAGCGCAGAACTTAATATTAATGGAGGAAATTTTTAAATGGCTAACATTTTAAGAATTAAAAGAAGAGCTGGTACTGGTTCAGCTGGTGCACCAAGCTCACTTAAAAACGCTGAATTAGCTTTTAACGAAGCTGATAATACACTCTATTATGGTTATGGTGATGATGGTAGCGGCAATGCTAATACTATTCCAGCTATCGCTGGCGTTGGCGCATTTGTATCTTTAGGTACCGAACAAACAATTTCAGGCAATAAAACATTTAATGGTGTAACCATTGTTGCAACTCCAAGCGCTAACTCACATGCTTCAACAAAGCTTTATGTTGATCAACAGATATCAAACATCAGTGGTCAAATAGCCAACGTTGGCACAACTTTTACAGCAGCTGGAGACACTGGTAATGTCAGCATTGCAACAGGTACTGATACTTTAACCATTGCTGGTGGAACTGGTTTAACTTCAATAGCAGCTGCAACAGATACTATTACAATCAATCTTGATAACACTGCAGTTACAGGTGGTTCTTATGGCGCAGCAAATACAATCGCCACATTTACTGTCGACGCCCAAGGTCGCCTAACTGCAGCAGGCAATACAGCAGTTAGTATTATCGCTAGTCAAGTTTCAGATTTTACAGCAAATACAAGAGCAGCAATTTCAGTTTCTGGAGACCTCGCCTATAATACAACTACTGGTGTAATTAGCTTTACAAACGATGCTGGAGATATTGAATCAGTAACAGCTGGAGTTGGTCTTAGCGGTGGTGGCACTTCTGGTGGAGTTACTTTAGATCTTGCTAACACAACAGTTACTGCTGGTAACTATGGTGCAGCTGGAACAGTTGCTACACTTACTGTTGATGCCCAAGGTCGCTTGACTGCAGCAGGCAATACGAGTATTTCAATAACAGCAGCTCAAGTTCAATCCTTCACAGAAGAAGCACAAGACGCCGTAGGAACAATGATTACCAATGGTGATAAATCTGGTATTACGGTAACTTATGACGACGCCAATTCAAAGATTAACTTTTCGGTAGCATCTCAGTCATTTACAGTTGCTGGTGATGGAGGAACAAGTCAAACAATTACCGCAGGAGATACATTGACAATCTCTGGCGGTACTGGTCTTACGGCAACCGCTGGCGGTGCAACAGATAAAGTCACACTTGATCTTGATAATACTGCAGTTACTGCAGGATCATATGGCGCAGCAAACACAGTTGCAACATTTACAGTTGATGCACAAGGTAGGTTAACAGCTGCTGGCAACACTGCAATTTCTATTACTGGTTCACAAGTTAGCGATTTAGGAACTGCAGCAGTTACTTCTATTACTGGTACATCAAATGAAATCACCGTATCTGGAACAGGTTCTGGTCCATACACAGGTGCAATTACAATTGGTCTTCCAGATGATGTTACAATTGGAAATACACTAACAGTAACTGGTGACTTAATTGTTAATGGAAACACTACAACTCTTAATACTGGAACCTTAGTAGTTGAAGACAAAAATATTGTTCTTGCAAATACCGGATCACCAAGCAATACAACAGCTAATGGTGCAGGAATTACAGTTCTTGGCGCAACTAATAAAACTCTTAATTGGGTTGAGTCAACAACAGCTTGGACTTCTTCTGAAGATATTGATTTGGCAGCTGGTAAAGTGTATGAAATTGGTGGAACATCAGTTCTCAGTAATACGACACTTGGCTCCACTATAGTTACTTCAAGTTTAACTGCAGTTGGGACAATTTCAACAGGCACATGGCAGGCTAATGCAGTAGCAGTTACCTATGGTGGTACTGGTGCAACAGATGCATCCAATGCAAGAATAAATCTTGGTTTGGCAATTGGTTCAAATGTCCAAGCTTATAGTTCGATATTAGCAGACGTTGCTGCTGGTACATATTCTGGCGACGACAGCATTGTAACAGTTGGAACAATTAGCTCAGGAACTTGGAGCGCTACAACAATAGCCTCTAACAAGGGTGGTACTGGATTTACAACTTATGTGACTGGTGACATAATTTATGCCAGCGCAGCAAATACATTATCTAAGTTGTCAATAGGTTCTAGTGGGCAAATTCTGCAAGTTGTAGCCGGAGTTCCAGCATGGAGTGACACAATAGATGGTGGAACTTTCTAATTAATCTAAGAAAGGCTTTCCATGGCTTTACCAAGTATTACATCTAATCAAATAGCTATAGATCCAATTAGTGGAGTATTCTATTTTAGGGATGATAGCGGATCACTAGTAAGTTCATCTTTGAATTTACTTCAAAATTCAAACACTCAAATAACAACAGAAGATAGCGTTCAAGTTTCTGGAGATTTAGTAGTTTCTGGAAACCTTACTGTTAATGGCACTACAATTACAGTAAGTACTGAATCAATAGTTGTTGAAGATAAAAATATTGAATTAGGATATGGAATTACCACTGACGCTGGCGCAAATGGTGGCGGTATAACGCTAAAGGGTGCAACAGATAAAACATTTAATTGGGTTAACACAACTTCATCTTGGACATCTTCTGAAGATATTAATCTGTTATCAGGTAAAGTTTTTAGAATTAACGGCACAGAGGTGTTGTCAGCTAATGTATACACAGGCTCAGCGGCAAAGTGGACCAATGCTAGAGTAATTACATTGGATGGAGATTTATCTGGAAACGTTTCTATAGATGGATCTGCTAACGTAACTCTTACTGCAACAATAGTTGCTAACTCAGTTGCCCTTGGAACCGATACCACGGGAAATTATGTTGCGTCTTTAGTTGCTGGTACTGGTATATCGTTAGCTAATAATTCTGGAGAAGGAACAACTCCAACAATATCACTCAACGCATCTATTGATGAGTTAACAGACGTAGCAATTAGCAACGCCGCCAATGGTGATTTCTTTAGATATAATGGATCAACTTGGGTTAATGATGCAATTAATTTATCAACTGATACAATAGGCGATTATGTTCAGTCGCTAGTTGCTGGTACTGGAGTTACGGTTACAAATAATTCTGGAGAAGCAACAACTCCAACAGTTTCAATTGGTCAATCAGTCGCCACAAATGCAAATGTTAGCTTTAATCAAGTCAACGCAGAAATAGTTGGAAATGTTACAGGTAACTTATCTGGAAATGTTACTGGAAATTTGTCTGGAAATGTTACTGGTAATCTATCTGGAAATAGCAATGGTGTTCATACTGGAAACGTTACCGGCACAGCAAGTAATGCGCTTGTTTGGACTAATCAAAGAAAGATTACCTTAGATGGTGATGTTACAGGTAACGTATTTATAGATGGTTCAGCAAACGTAACAATAACAACAACAATAGCATCAAATTCAGTTGCTCTTGGTTCTGATACCACTGGCGATTATGTTGGTAACCTTGTTGCTGGAACCGGAATAACAATAACTGATAATTCTGGTGAAGGAATGACTCCAGTTATTAAGGTGGCAGATTCTTATACAACAAATATGGTGTCAAATATATCCAATTCTGCAGCGAGCGTAAGCAGCTATGCCGACAGTGTTGGCAACACAGCATATTCAAATGCTGTTACATATATTAACAATAGAACTCTAGACGACCTATCTGGGGTTACATTATCTAATGCCGCAGCAAATGATGTATTATTATATAATGGTTCAGCCTGGATAAATGATGATATAAATATTAATAAAATTTCAGATGTATTACTCAGTAACGTTTCAAATGGTCAAATTCTCATATATGATTCCACTTCATCAAAGTGGATTAACAGCATAATACCAGAAGCACCTGCTGGAACATCATCTTCTTTCACAAGAGGAAATAATACAGACACTGACTTTACTCTCTTTCATGGATTAGGAACAGCAGACGTTGTAGTAACAATAAGAAGCAATATCACATATGAGGTAATTGAAACAAGATGGAGCACAACAAATAGCATAGGGGAATTTTCCAATAATCACGTAACGGTGAATTTTACAAATCCACCAGCTACAGATGAAATGAATATCACTATTTATGGATCAGTTCAAAGTACATCTGTGGTGGTAACTGGAAGATTAGATAACCTATCTGGTGACGTAATGATTGGTTCAGTAACTAGCGGCGATGCTTTAATATATAACGGAAGTAAATGGGTAAACCGAAAAGCTAACATCACAACCGATATGGGTGATGTTATAATTAGCGGCAATGCAACTGGTCAGTTTTTAAAGTTTGATGGAAATACTTGGGTAAATTCATCTATTCCTACAATAAATAATTTAGATGACGTTGGCGATGTTAGCGTTTCATCAAAGTCAACAGATGATATATTAAAGTGGAATGGAACTGCATGGGTTGCTGTTACTCCAACTAAATCAACAGTTGGTTTGGGAAATGTCGATAATACTAGCGACGCAAACAAGCCAGTTTCTACGGCTACACAAACAGCTTTAGATCTTAAATCAAATTTAGCAAGTCCAACTTTTACGGGCAACGTAACACTTCCAAGTACAACATCAATTGGGAACGTAAGTAATACAGAAATTTCCTACTTAGATGGAGTTACTTCCGCAATTCAAACACAATTGAACAATAAAGCCTCTTCGTCAACATCTCCCACAATAACACTTGCTGGCGACTTAACTGGTAGTGCCACTCTAACCAACTTAGGAAATGCTACACTTACTGCAACAATTGCAGCCAATTCTGTAGCCTTGGGAACTGACACAACTGGTGACTTTATTTCTTCACTTGTAGCTGGAACTGGTATTACGCTAACTAATAATTCAGGAGAAGCTGCAACTCCTACAGTTGCAGTAAATACTTCTGTTATAGCAACTAAGGCTTACGTAGATTCTTTTGCTTCTGGAATTAATTGGCACGCAGCAGTTAAGGCTGCTACTTCAGGCGACCTTGCTGGAAATTATGATAATGGCGTAAGCGGTGTTGGTGCCACTTTAACTAAAGCAACAGTTGGTTCGATAGGAACTATAGACAGCGCATCTGTAGTAGCTGGAGATAGAATATTACTTAAGTCTCAAACCGATGCCAAGCAAAATGGTATTTACACAATAGTAACCACTGGAAACGCTACGGTTGCTTGGCAAATTATTCGCGCAACAGACTTTGATAACTCTGGTTCATCAGCAACAATAGTCCCAGGCGATGCAGTATTTGTAACAGGTGGTAGCACCAATGGAAGCAAAGGTTTTATACAGGACGCATACGGCACTGGAACTAATAGTGCAATCGTAATTGGAACAGATAATATAACTTTTACTCAATTTACTGGAGCATCAACCTCAGTAGCTGGTAATGGTTTAAGTACTACTGGTAATCAATTTGATGTGGGAACAGCTTCATCTTCTAGAATTGTTGTTAATGCAGACAATATAGATCTTGCAACAACTGGTGTTTCAGCTAATACTTATAAATCAGTAACTGTTGACGCATACGGTAGAGTTACCAGTGGAACAAATCCGACAACACTATCTGGATACGGAATAACAGATGCAGTAAGCAGCTCATTGACATCGGCTTATGTATTATTAGGTAACTCAACTGGCGTTGCAACTGGTACTCAAATTTCTGGAGATGTTACAATCTCCAATACTGGTAACGTTCAAATTGCATCGAACTCGATTGTTAATGCTGATATTAACTCAGCAGCGGCAATTGCGCTGAGTAAGTTAGCTAGTGGAACTTCAGGGCAAATCATAGTTGCTAACTCATCAGGAGTTCCAACTTGGGTTTCAGAAACTGGGGATATCACCATATCAGATGCAGGCGTAACTGCAATTTCATCCAACGTAATTGTTGACGCAGATATTAATTCATCTGCAGGAATTTCACTTAGTAAGTTGGCTGCAGGAACTTCGGGTCAAATTATCGTTGCTAACTCATCGGGTATTCCTACCTGGGTTTCAGAGACCGGCGACGTCACTATATCAGACACTGGGGTGACGGCAATTGCGTCTAACTCAATAGTAAACGCAGATATAAATTCAGCAGCAGCAATTGATTATTCTAAATTAAACTTATCGAATACTATTACCACTACAGATCTTCAAGCTGGTGCTGCAAGAGGTGGATTTAATTCCACCCTAAGAACAGTTACGTCAAGCAATACCTTAGTTTCTACTGACCTCGCTAAATTAATAGTAGCAAATAGCTCTTCGGACATGACTATAACGGTTTCGACATCTGCTACATTTAATGATGGTGACAGAATAGATCTGTTAAGAGCTGGAACTGGAGAAGTGACAATAACCGGTTCGGGTATTACAGTAAATGGAACTCCTGGATATCGTTTGCGTGCGCAGTGGTCATCTGCTACACTTATAAGATTAAATTCAACTACCTGGGTGGCAGTTGGCGACTTAAAGGTTTAATTTTATGACAATTCCAGCAGGCAGTGCAGGTCGGAGCAAGAAAAAATAATAAGCCAACTATAAGTTCACGGTACTACCGCCTCTAACGCTAATACAACAATTACAAATGCAGGCTTTACAGTGGGAACTGTATCAACCAGTAACACCGATGATCCAGCTTTGGAAAATAAGCTAACAACATCACTTACTGATACAGCTATTACTTTATTAGGCACTTCAATAGGCTACACGATATATAGTCCATTTTTCCCACCTTATTTCCCTCCATATTTCCCACCAGCATTCTGTTCATGCGACCCTGCACCATGGCCAGACGGATGTACGTTTGCTGGCTATAGTTGTGAGGGAACTATATCTTATGAATACTACGATTGCGGTTGTTCTCAAACATGCCCTGGAAGTGGTGGATATAATCAAGCATATAGAAACGGAGTATGTGGGTACGTAGACCCATGTGCTGGTTATACGTGCCAAGCAGTAAATGCATCCACTGGATGCTTTAAATATGATTTTATTGACTGCGCCTCACCACTTCCTCAGTGTACATATTTTGGAACTTTCTATGGTGCATACTACTTTGCTTACGGAGATTGTAATTGCAATTGCCCTGCAACATACGCCGACTTCCAGTACTGCATGGGTGTAGCTTCGTGCTAGAATAGTTGTATATAATCACAAAGCAAAAATGCAATAATTATATAGGAGACAATATGAGTAACATTCCAGAAGGCAGTATACCAATCCCTGATATGACTGGATACCCAACATTTTTATTTGTAATCGATGGAGAAATAGCTGATATTACAGTTGTAAATCCAGCTAATGAGAGAAAGGTCGCATGCCTTTCCTCAAGTCCAACTATTTATCTACTTGAAAATGGATTTCCAGCAGATGGTATTGTTCCGCAAATAGGTGCAACTTGGCCACCTATAGAAAATTCTGGATATAATCCAGATGCGCCAACACCATAGTCGTGATATAATGTTCAATTATGACACCATGGCAAGAATATAAGGCTAGATTAGGTCAGCCAATACAAAATTATAAAGAAAAATTAGGGGACACTCGTCCTTGGGATATCTTAAATCCAAACATACCACATGTAACGGATGAAGAAGCTGTATCTAGATACGACACATGTTTAGAGTGCGATAGACTACTTCCTGTTACTCACCAATGCAAGGAATGTGGTTGTTTTATGAAGTTAAAGGTAAAGTTAAAATTTGCCTCCTGTCCACTTGGTAAATGGTAAATTTAATATAATTAAAAATAAATTCTTGTTACTATACCCATATAGTCTAAAGGATTAAAATGGCCAATACAATTACTCTTAAGAAATCAGCAACGCCTTCACAAGCGCCTACGACTTTGGCCGATGGTGAAATCGCCATTAACTATGCTGATGGTAAGTTGTTTTATAAAAACGCTTCAAACTCCATAATTCGGAGCAGCTTTAATATCCTCAATTAGTGGAACAACTAGTCAGGTAACAGTAACGGCCAACACCACAACAGGTGCTTACACTCTTTCGCTTCCTTCAACGATTAATGTTGGCAATATTCAAACTACCACCTTAACAGTAGATTCCATAGAAATAGATCCAACTGGCGCTTCATTAAATCAAGTTCTTAAATTTAATGGAACTAAGTTTGTCCCTGCATCAGATGCAACTGGTGTTCAAAGTATTTCTTATGAAGAAACAATAGGCGATGGCACTAATCGACTTTTTGTTGTTAATCACAATCTTGGAACTAAAGATGTAAATGTAATAGTTCGAGAAAGTGTTAGCCCATACGATGTTGTAGATGTTCGCTGGGAAGCTACAACGGCAAACAGTATCACTATAGATTTTGAATCCACACCAAACCTAAACTCTAAACGAGTAGTAATTAAAGGTCCAGGCACAAAGGAATTTTATTCAACTGTAATAGGGGATGGATCAAATTCAACAATAGTAGTAAATCATGGTTTAGGTTCTAGAAACGTAGTTCCGGTTATAAGAAGTGTAGATTCTCCATTTGAAGTAGTTGAAGTCCTAAGTTACGCAACTAGCTTAGATTCAGTAACGTTAGATTTTTCAACCGCTCCAGATACCGCATCATTGTTGGCTTCTGTATTTTTACTAGATTTAGATAACTCTTACATTGAAACTATTGGCGATGGAACCAATAATGAATTTACAATAACCCATAATTTAAACACTAGAGATATAGGCCTAACGTGTAGAACAGTAGCTAGTCCGTATGAATTTGTTTCAGTAAGATGGGAAGCAACAACTGCAAATACGGCAAAAGTTATTTTTTCTTCTCCCCCAACTGCAAACTCTAGAAAAATTGGAGTTTACACAGAATTAGGTGGAAGTAAGTTTTTCAACTCTGAAGTTGGTTTGTTTGATGGGGATTTAACTCCAGCTATAGACAACGTTTATGAATTAGGAACTAACGCATTACGTTGGAAGAGTATTGCAATTGGCGGCGGAACGTTATACATTACAGACTCAGTAACTTCTAACACAGCTGCGGTAACCGTTGCTAATGGTGTATTTAATATTGACGGCATTGTTCAAGCTCAATTGGCAAACGTTAGAGTGACTAATTTAACGTTCAATGACAATACCGTTCAGACAACAGCAGCGCCAAAATACTATGGTTCTTTTTATGACATGACAACGCAAAACGCCACAAACGCAAGCGTTGCCTACGCAATGCAGTTAAGTAATACGGCTACAGAAACTAATGGAATTTCTATTACCTCTGGTTCAAGAATAACATTTGCAAATGCAGGCACATATAATATCCAATTCAGTGCCCAGCTAGATAAGACAGACAATGCTGATGGTCTTGTGAATATATGGTTTGCCAAAAACGGAACTCCAATTACCAATTCAAATACTCAAATTACCGTGTTAGGAAATAACGGTAAATATTTGGCTGCTTGGAATTTTATAGTTTCAGTTACTGCTGGACAATATATGGAGCTAATGTGGCAGTCTCCAGACGTAAATATGAGACTTGTTACAACTGCAGCGCAAACAAGTCCTACAAGACCAGCAACTCCATCAGTAATTGTTACCGCTACTCAAATAGCTTAAATTTGACAAATAGCTATTTTTAGGCTAACATTTTCTTATGCCTGTAGAAGAACAACCGATTAATATAACAATTTCAAAAGAACAGCTTGAGAACTGGCACATTTTCTTTGCCCTTCCATGTTACGACTCTCACGTAACTGAGCCCTTTATGATGAGCTTTTTGCAAACAGCTCTTTATTTTAAAGAAATTGGTTTAAAGTATTCAGTTTGCACTATATCAGATTCTTTGATTAACCGCGCAAGAAACAATCTCGTTGCCAAGTTTATGGGCAATCCAGAATATACTCATTTGATATTTATTGACGTAGACCTCCAATTCGATAAAGAAGCTGTCCTCAAAATGCTTTGGCACGATAAAGATGTTATGACAGCTTCCTATCCAATTAAGGAAATAAGCTGGGATAAGGTAAAAGAGGGAGCTCAGGCAGATCTGCCAGCAACTGACCTGATGGAATATGCAACTAGGTATGTAGTGCATATGACTAAGCCTGGAGAAAATCAATTAAATATCGAAAACGGCGCAATCGAATGCTATGAAGCTGGAACTGGCTTTATGCTAATTAAGCGTCAAGTATTTGATAAGATGTTTAAAAAGTATAAAAAATTAAAATATAATGATGATACAGGAGCTTTGTCTGGTGCAGAAAGAGAAAACTCTTACGCTCTGTTTAATTCCTACGTAGATGACGATGGCAGATTCTTATCTGAAGACTATGGATTCTGTAGATATTGGCAAAAAATGGCTGGGAAAATTTGGGTTGATCCAACTATTAATTTAACCCACTTTGGACGCATTAAGTACACTGGCAAGATGCTTGAGTTTTTAAAGAGAATAACCCAATAATTTCATAGTTTGCCTATTACTATATTCCTAGTTGTTTAAAGTCTCACACTAGGAGAGATATGGCCCGTTTAAGAATTGAAACCGCCCCTGAAATTACAGTTTATGATGAAGCTTTTGTAATTAAAGCAGCCGCTAATGCCACAGCGCCTTTAGTTCAATTAAAAGATTCTTCTGGTACAGTAGTTGGTAATATAACCTCAACTGGAACATTAAACGTTACTTCTGTTGTTGCGGCTAACGCAGGAACAAGTTCAACAGATTTAGCCACAAGAGCTTATGTTGACACTGTAGCTTCTGGCATGAACTGGCATGCAGCTGCAGACTTTGCAACCGCAGCGGCTCTCCCAGCATGTACATATGCAAATGGAACTCTTGGAGTTGGAGCAACCTTAACTGGTGATTCAAATGGTCGTCTTACAGTAGACGGTTCTGCGCAAACAACTGGTAAATCTATACTTGTTAAAAATCAAGCTGATGCAAAACAAAATGGTATTTATTATATTACTGCTCAAGGTGTTGACGGATCTGCGCCATTTGTTTTAACAAGACGTTCAGATACAGATAATAGCATTGCTGGTCAAGTAAAAGCCGGAGACGCAGTTTATATTGTTGGTGGCTCAAACAATGCTGGTCAGGCATTTACATTAACCTCAGCTGGAACTGGAACTGGCGGAGCAATAGTTTTTGGAACTGACAGTTTAACCTACACTCAATTTACTGGAACTGCGACTTTTACAGCTGGAGCAGGAATGGTAGCTACGGGTAATGTCGTGGATGTTGTAACGGCATCTGTGAATAGAATAGTTGTTAACGCTAATAGTATTGATTTAGCTACTGTTACTCAAACAAATACAGCTGGTGGAAACACAACGTCATTCATCAGTGGTCACACTGTTGACTCGTATGGAAGAATAACTGGAACCGAAACATCATCTGTATCGTTTGCTGGTTATGCTACTTTAGCTAGCCCAGCTTTAACCGGTGTGCCGACATCTACTACGGCAGCTAATGGAACAAGTAATACCCAAATTGCTACTACTCAATTTGTCAATAACGCAATAGTCCAGGGTGTTTTAGACGCTGGAAACAATGCAATTTTGAAATCTCTCGTCGATGCCAAGGGAGATATCATTGTCGCTACTGCAGACAATACTCCAGCTAGAATTGGAATTGGTAGCAATGGTACTATACTTAAGGCAAACTCATCTACGCCTACTGGAGTTGAGTGGGGTACATTTTCGCCAGTAATTACACTTGGTGGAGACTTGTCAGGAAGCGCTACACTTACAAGCTTAGGTAACGCAACACTCACTGCTACAATCGCTGCTAATTCAGTAGCACTTGGAACCGATACAACAGGCAGCTACATGCTGGATGTTTCAGGTGGCACTGGGATAACCGTAAGCCATACACAAGGTGAAGGTTCTACTGCAACTATAAGCATAAATACAGCAGTGACTGCAGATTTAACAACCGCTCAAACTTTGGCCAATAAAACACTCACCACTCCAAACATAGGCGTAGCAACAGCAACAAGTGTTAATAAAGTTACAATTACAGCTCCAGCAACTTCAGCTACATTAACATTGGCAAATGGAAGCTCTTTTATAACTTCTGGAGCATTTAATACAACCGTTACAACAACAGCAAATACTACAGTAACTCTTCCAACAACTGGAACTCTATACGGTACAGCTACAGGAAGTATCACCTCTGCTCAAATGGCAACCTCTGTTTCCGATGAAACAGGAACTGGAAACTTAGTATTTTCTAACTCACCAGTATTAGTTACACCAAATATTGGAATTCCATCGTTTGCAACCTTAACTAGCGCTACAGGTCTTCCTATCTCTACTGGTGTATCTGGTTTAGCAACTGGTATCGCAACCTTCTTAACAACTCCTTCTTCAGCAAACTTTGCTGCGGCATTAACAGATGAAAGTGGAACTGGTTTAGTTGTATTAAATACAAGTCCTAATATTAATACTTCCATAACAACATCAAGCGCAACGTTCAACCTTGTTAACACAAACGTTACTACGCTAAACTTCGCTGGCTCAGCAACAACTTTAGCCATAGGAAATACAGCTGGTAACACTACATTAAATGGAAACGTAGTAGTCGGTGGAAGCTTAACGGTTAACGGAGCAAATACAATAATTAATGCCAACACTCTTGTTGTTGCAGACAAAAATATCCAAATGGCTAACTTGGCAGTCCAAACAAATACAACTGCAGATGGTGGTGGAATTCTTCTTCATGGTGCAACCGATAAAACATTCTATTGGTATGAGGCATCAACGGCATGGACTTCATCAGAGCATCTAAATTTGGTATCTGGTAAAGTCTATAAGATTAACAATACAACAGTTCTTTCTGGAACAACACTTGGTTCTGGGATTACTGGTTCTTCGCTAACATCATTTGGCACAAGCCCTACATTGACAACACCTATTATTTCTTCGGGTGGTGCGACATTTAACGGTTCAACATCTGGAACAATTCTATTAGTAGCAAACGCTACTGCTGGAACTACTACAATCACACTTCCAGCAACTACGGGAACTGCAGTTACCACTGGTGACACTGGCACGGTCACAAGTACGATGATTGCTAATTCAACGATTGTCAATGCAGATATCAGTGCTTCGGCAGGAATTGAACTATCAAAACTTGCTACAAGCACTGCTGGAAACATTATTGTGTATAATGCTTCTGGAGTTCCTACTTCTGTTGCTGAAACTGGTGACGTAACAATTTCTGATGCTGGTGTAACTTCAATTACCGCAAACTCAATCGTTAACGCAGACATTAATACAGCAGCAGCAATTGCTTACTCCAAGTTATCGCTCAGCAACTCGGTATTAAATGCCGATATTGCAACCACCGCAGCAATTGCTTATTCTAAGTTAAATTTAGCTACGTCAATTGTTAACGCCGACATATCAACATCAGCAGCAATTGACCAAAACAAGATAGCTGATACAACATTAAATCAGCAAACTGCAAGCTATACTTTGGTATTAACAGATAAAAATAAGATGGTAGAAATATCTAACGCCTCAGCCACTACGCTGACTATTCCAGCTGATAACACGGTGAACATGGCTACTGGTGCTACTGTAACAGTCTTGCAAACAGGCGCAGGTCAGATTACAGTCGCAGGTGCTGCCGGTGTTACCGTAAACGGAACTCCAGGACTTAAGTTGCGTACAACTTGGTCATCTGCTACACTTATAAAGAGAGCTGCTAATACTTGGGTAGCCCTAGGAGATTTGAGCGCATAATATGGCTATAAATAATAGTGAAGGTCCAAAGTCTAAAAGAAAAAAGGCTAAGCCTACTGTAGCTGCGCGGAACAGCTGATTCTACAGCTAACACCACTATAACTTCAGCAGGGTTTGTTGTCGGTACACCTATCGATACTGCAACGGCAGTTGCGGCAGACTTAAATAAAGTTAAAACAGCATTAACGGACACATCAGTTGCCCCAATGGGAAGCGCTATAACCTACGAAAGACACGCTCCCTTCTTTCCTCCATATTTTCCACCTTACTTTCCGCCTTACTTCCCGCCATATTTTCCACCATTTTTCCCTCCATTTTTCCCTCCATTTTTCCCACCTTATTTCCCACCGTTCTTTCCACCATTTTTCCCACCTTTCTTCCCACCATTCTTCCCGCCGTTCTTCCCACCGTTCTTCCCACCATCGTTTAAATAATCTTAACCTCTGGTGTGGTAAGATGGTAGTGGCGAATATGGTTTAGTTATTATTGTGGAGATTTAGAGAATGTTTATAAATCCTTTTGTGTCGGAAAATATTGTTCCAGTATTTTTTTTTCTACTCACTTTTATTATTGCAAATAATTTATACAGTAATGAAAAATTTTTGTCTATACTTAGACCAGATGGTAAAAAGCATTTTGGAGAAACTAGCGCCTGCTCTAACTTAGTTAAAACTATACAGTGCGCCATTGCGGTAATAGGATTAACTTATTATTATATAACTGATATTAGACATGGAAATTATCCTAATATACCCATGAGATCACTTACAATGAATCTTCTAGCGGTAGAAATACTAAGTTTAATTAAAGCTAAAAAATACTACCTTAGAAAAGACATTGCATATCATCACTACGGGGTAATATTCTTTAGTGTGCTTTCTCTGGCAGTTGATTTTAATCAAAATAAACCAGCACAGATGCTTGTAATGATGCTATTTGCTGTTAGCGTAACTGTTCCTTATATGATATATAATACTTTAAAAACATATTACACTATAGAGTGGTTAAGGATACCTGCCGTATTAAGCTATGCTATACCTTTTCCTGCGTTCTTTATTTATTCAATAGTTAAATGGGTGTTATATCCATCTGATGTCACAAAATGGTTTTTACTATATTGGATTCCGATAGCGCCAATGCTTTACACTAACTTTGTATCAATTAAGTATATTATTAAAAGAAAAGAAAGTTTTGTAGTAAAGCAAAAGGGTAAATAATTAATTATGGAATTTACTAATCCTACGCACGGAGTACACGTCTATAAAAATGCAATCCCAAATGGAAAAAGTATAATACAAAGATTAGAATTAGCATTAGGTAATAGTTCTGACGAATTATTTAAATGGACAGATTCAATTAATCCAATGGGAAAAGATCTTTCTGATTATAGAAAATGTTTTGATTTTAAAATACATCCAGATTATTGGAAGTTTTTAACGCCAGAGTTTGAAGAAATTAAAAACTGTTATGAAGAAATTGATCACGGATTTATTAATGCCATTAATCATTATAAAGATATATATAATTTAAAACTTTCTTTTAAAGAAGGATTAACCTTTATTAAATACGGAGAGGGTCACCATTTCGTGAGCCACGTAGACGCTGGTTCAAGTTACTCTTCCGTAGTATCGGCGGTAGCTTATTTAAATGATGACTATGAAGGCGGGGAACTAGGTTTTCCACTCTTAGATTTAGAGTTTAAACCAGACGCTGGAGATATTGTAATGTTTCCATCATCGTTCATGCACGCGCACAAAGTTAATTTGGTTACATCTGGTATAAGATATTCGATAGGAACATGGTGGGATTATACTGATAAGTTTCATCCAAAGAGAGAACCTTCACGTTCTGGTATCCCAAAGATTTACAATAATGATAATGATTGGGTTGAGGGTGAAGGTTTTCTCTATACCTAATTAGAGCAGTTCAACACCAATAGCTTAAAGGTAAATGATATAAAATTTATTAACTAGCTAAACACCAAAAATTACTTGAGCACCAACGATATCCGCTCTTTACTTCTTTAACTTGATGAGGAAATTCATCTTTAGCAGGAAAGCAAATAAACATTCCAGGTTCTGGCTTAATGAGTAAATCTTGTTTAGGAAAACAAATTTCTCCGCCTTCATAGTCATCATTATAATAAAGAACTGAACTAATATCCCTAGATGGATGTCCAGCTCCAGTCTTAAATCCAACACTTTGATCTAAGGCAGATCCGTGGTCTAGGTGAACTGGCATTGAATCACCAACGATCATCTCAACAATGCTGTTTAATCCCTCATCGTGAACTTTACAATCAAAAGAAGTTTCAATAATTTTTTTCAACCTATCATAATACTTGCTAAGTATTTGAGGTAAGATAGGATTGTTATTTTCAGTGTATACTCCAAACGGAGAGTATCCAGATTTATCAATTGTAACTGGAGTGCTTTTCAATTGCAGTATAATCTGCTCTAGATCTTTTTGATCTAAAATATTTTTAAAAATATAAACCTTATCCAAAACAAAATCCTCTAAAAGATATTGGGTCAGTTTAATTCTGTAATAGTGTAAAAAGATGGTGTAGTAAATCTTTCCCCGCTTATGACTTTTTTAACTCCATGAAGATAATTAATATCTCCAGGGTGCGCAACTGCTAAACCAGGTTTTGGTCTAACTACAATGTCATGTTGCGGGTAATAAAGTTCTCCCCCTTCAAAATCATCATTGTAATAAATTAATGAATTTAGATCATAGGTAGGGAAAGGGTTTGGTGAACCATCATTGAGTTGCTTATCAGCATGCGGCTGTTGTTCCAAACCTGGAAACCATCTTATTATAACTGGCGGTCTAGGATGAAGTTTAACTTGAAACTTATCCTCAAGACAAGACTTCATCTTTAAAATATATTTATCAACTAGCTCGTACATTTCTATATTTATTCTTTTAAGAATGTCACAACTACATTGTCTATTTTGCCAGTAAGAAGCATCATACGTGCAAGTTCCATCTTCTGAGTATTGGTTTTCTCCAGCATCCATCCATTCATTTATTGTTGGAAGAAATTTTTGTATTTTTCTTAAGTCATCTAGTTCAATAAAATTCTCTAATATAAGAATGTTTTCTTTTGAAGACCCAAAATAACCTGGCTCAATTAAAGACTTTTCAGATGATTGGAAATCCACGTTGCACTCCTTGGTCTTTCTCTATATGATATAGTATATCACTAAACAATTTATTCATTGAAGGAAAACGCAAATGGAATTTTTTCATGTAGGGTCTTGCAGCAACGTAGAAGATAATAGAAAATTTGGTATCTTTTTGTATAGAAATGCTATTCCAAGAGAGCTTAACATTCCAGAAAGATTAGAAGCAACTATTGGAAAAAGTGAGCACAATCTATTCAAATGGTCAGAAGCTATGGTAGGCTACAATGAAAAAATGCCAGAGTATAGAGATTGTGTAGATCTTAAGATGAGCCCAGCGCATTGGCAGTACCTGACTCCGGAATTTGAAGAAGTTAAGAAGTGCTACGAGGATGTAGAAGCAAATCTTAAGAAGTGCCTTACCCACTATGAGTCTATGTATAATTTTAAAATGGATTACATGGAAGCAATTAACTTTGTTAGATATAAGCCTGGCCAACATTTTGCTGTTCACGCAGATCATGGATTCTCTTATACATGTACGGTATCATCGGTTATCTACCTAAACGATGATTACGAAGGTGGGGAACTATGGTTTCCTTATTTAAACATTAGCTTTAAGCCACAAGCGGGAGATATTATATTGTTTCCCTCCACGTTTATCTATGCCCACGCTTCACTAAAGGTAACAAGTGGCACCAAATATTCAGCAGTTACTATGTTTGACTATAATGATAATAACCACAAACATGGCATAGGCTATGGAGCAGATGGATCAAAAGCTGATCCAGACAAAGGTATATCAAAGGGAACTAACCAACCTCTCACTTATCCACAACCAGCATAGGATGAAATATGTTTGATAAAAAAGAAATACCAACTCTTGAAACTCTTGAAGTCTCAGTATACGATATTCCATTGTCATCATTGGATGGTGAAGAAAATGTTTTAGCCAAAAATAAGGGTAAGGTAACGATGATTGTTAATGTAACTGGAGAATGTGCTAATTCTGCTCAGTATCCAATTATCGAAGATCTGTATAAAGAGTACAAGGATCTGGGCTTCGAGGTGTTAGCTGTTCCAAGTACAGATTTTTGCGAAGATGCGTACGGCGCTTTCAAAGAGTCGAACGCAAGTCCGCATCACATGCGAAGCCATATGAAAGAACTGTATAAGACAGATCTTCCATTTAGTGAGTTGGCTGGGATTGCTGCAGAGCCAAAAGCTGGCATAGAGCAACATCCTTTCTATAAGATGGTTCAAGAAAACAAGGATCCAGTTCAGGGTAATTTTGAAAAATTTATAATAGGTAGAGACGGAAAAAAGATGTTTCGTTTCTGCAACTCAGATTTGTTAGATCTAGCTTTTAACGCTGGAGAAAGAAATACTGATTCGCAGCAGGCTCTAATTAATATTAAAGCAGCAATAGAGGTGCTGCTGGACGATAAAATTTAACATATGACAAAAGTAACGTTAACCAAGACTCATCAGAATCCGCCACAGATTATTCAGTCAAGGCTGAAAAGAGACTGGATGGATAACACCTACAAGAAGCACGCTTATCAATGCCTGCCGGTAACTACTGCTAATGTGCACGGCTGGGAGCTTATACTTCCTCATGATGTTGTAGTTCAATGGGATGGTGGAAACACAAATGTAAAAATACTTAGTGGCGAAGAATATATGGGTAGAACACTTGTTTATGGTGGAATTATTGGGATGGTTTCCTTTTCTGTTGGTTGGGCATTTGGGACAGAAGAAGGCTACGAAACTTGGATTAGTGGATCGCCTAATTACTTTATAGATGGGGCATCTCCTTTATCAGCTGTAATACCTTCTAGTTGGTGGCCTGATGAATTTCAAATGAACTGGATGATTACCAAAGTTGGTGAACCAGTAACATTTCCAGCAGGGACTCCATTTATGTTTTTTAATATATTTAAAAGTGATCTTCTTGAGTCAGTTGAATTTAAGGTAGACAATATTTGGGATAAACCATCTTTAATGGTGGCTCGTCAAGCCTATGGTGACGCTAAAATGAAAAAAAATAGAGACGAGCCTTGGACGTGGATGAAGGGGATTAAGACTGGATTAGACGAAAAGGGTGAAAGAATTGGACCTGCAAACTCAGGCCTTTTAAGGTTAAATAATCCAGCAATGTAGTTACTATCTGTATATAGAAAATGTTAAAGTGAGGCGCAATGGCAAACTTTTCAATTATTGAAAAAAAAGAAAAAATAAAGATTTTACAACTTGTTAAAAAAGAAATTGAAGAAGAGTTGTATAAGCATTTATCAAAACTGGGTCACGATCCAGATACCTACGCATTGAACAGTTGGAGCTTTAATGCTTCTTCATCCAAGCCAGACGAAGATCCTGAATATCACACAAAAAATGCTGTTACAGTAGCTAAAGCACGCCTTGAAACAGTGAACGCAAAAATAGTAGAATTATCATAATAAATAAAAAGAGGAAAAATGGGATATCTATCAGTATCAAGAGATGAAAAGCAAATTGCATTAAACGCAGCAAAAGTAGAATTCGAAAGAGATCTCTATAAGACTGTTATTAGATTAGGTCTTGATCCAGATACTTTTGATTTAACCACGTTTGAATTTGACGAAGATGCTATGACCGAAGAAGAAATTGCTAGTCCAGATTTTAAAATAAAACAACATATAGATATGATAATTTCTCGTCTTGGTGTTATAAATGCTAAAATAGCAGAGCTGTAATTTAGGAGAAAAAAATGTCATTGACCACTTTAGAGAAAAATGAAATTAAAGCAAAAGCAGAAAAGTATTTAGAGAGCTCTATTTACATGCTTGCAACATTATGCGCCATCGATCCAGAAGAAGCATTAGAGGTATCCACCTTGGATGAGTTAATTGCAGCTTCTGCAGTACTGCTTCCTTTGGGTGAGCCAACTATGGCAACATTTCAATCCTTATTTAATCAAATAACTTCTTTAAATCTGTTAAGGTAGTTTATAATGAGCTCGATAAAGCCTCATGATATGGATACGGAAAAAGATGACAACGCAGTGCCATACTTTTCTAACACATCTAAGACGTACGTGTATCCAAGTGGGATCGAGTTTGAATGCAACATTCTTACCTTGAATAAAATAAAAAAAGAAAGATCTTTTAAAGGATTTTCTATTGATGAGGACGAAGAAGATTAATTATGAGCTACAACGCAGAACAAGACCTTAACTACATAGAATCAGTATTAGCTTTTCAATTAAATATAATTGGTTTGGCAGCTGAGGATATGGATACTTTGTCTATTGACGAAATCATCACTAAGGCAAGAGAGTTTAATTTGATTACTCATGATGTTAAAGCTCATAGAGTTTACGTAAGAGATAGGGATGATAGCGTTGGCGATCAAGACCTATACAAAGATGAGCCTGCAATTGGAATTTTAAGAAACCAAAGAGTATTAACCATATCTACTATTAGAAGATTTTGGTGGATGCGCCAATTAGCATTAGGAGCCATCTAATATGAGCAGTGAAAAAATTTTCTTTTCTAGAGTTAATGATTTATTAAAACCCTATAAATCTAATGCTAGTGTAAATCAACGCGAATTCGATACCTACGCTAAAGTAAGGGAATATCTAGATACTGTCTCCTTAGACAAGAGGAAGATAGCAGTAGGTGGAGATGTATTTATTTGGTATTTTGATATTTTTGGTAGAGAAGATTCTGTGCACAGAAGCACAGATGGTTTTAGATATGGGGACAATCCGCAAGAAAATATTTTCCTTGTTAAGAAACCAACCAAGTCTTTATTAACAGCTCCAGCATTTAGTATAGCCTTTGCTGAAACTGTGGCAAGTAGATCAGATCTTACTTTGGTAAATAATTTTCAATTAGATCTTCTTGAAAGAGTCATTTTAAGTGAAGAAGAAATTGAAGAGTGGAATTATCAAGTTATATCTAGACAACAGGCTGAAGCTTCAGAAGCTGGCCCATTTGATTTTATATCAGTAAACTCATACGACATAATTCATGATCCGTCACTAGTCTTATCATATTTCAACATGCTAAGCGAGAATGGAGTTATGTTGGTCACTTGGGCTAACGATAATGGAAACTTGTATGAGACTGACGCGCAGTATTCTCCTTATTTTGAAATAAACCAGCATTTAAAGCGTTTAGAAAATGTATCGGTATCTCATGATTACACTAGTTTAGGAACAACAATAGTCGTAAAACTATAGTATAATACTATTATGATAGTAGTTGATGGGTATATAAAAGATTCTGAGCTGTTAAAGCAAATTGAGCTATCTAAAAATTTATTCCCTGAATCAATGGGTTCAGAGTTGAGAATTGCTACCGAACTAAACTCATATCACGATGAGCAAGCTAGCTGTTTTGCTCCATATATGTTTTGGGATGGTTGGTGGAAATCAGAAGCAAATACACTCGCTAAAAAAATAATCAAATCTATTTGGGAAGATAATCTTCCTATTGATAAAGAAGATGTTTGTGGTTTTGAGTATTGGACTAGAACATTTAATCCAGGTCAATATCTAGATACGCATGTTGACGAAGACACATTCCTTTACGCAAAAGAAAAAGTTTTTCGTGGTCCAGTAATAGGTTGCGTGTATTATCCTCATACAAATGACGTTGTAGGTGGATTCCTGGAGTTACACCCTAATGCAATTAAAGAAAATACTAAGAACGCTTTAGAGTCAGAAAATATTAAGAATAATATTTCTTCAATTGAAGAACGCGAAAGAATAGCCTGCAAGCCGAATAGGTTGATAATTTTCGATGCCGGTCATACGGTCCATAATACCACTCCTCCAATTTCTGGAATTAGAAGAGTTATGATTGTTAACGTTTGGCATAAGGATAGCCCGCCTTCGGCATTAGAAACTGGTGAGTTTTATTATGAGTGATTTTGAATTCCAATCGCTTTTAAACATTGGTATTTATAAAAAAAAATTAAATTATATAGATAACAATAAGCTATACGAAGAAATAAAAACTTATTCTAAAAAAGTTGACATTTCTTTTATCGAAGATAAAAACCATTCTTACTTTGAAGATCAGACATATCCTTTTGGCGCAATAGAGTCAGAAAAGCTTATTACCGCACTTCAAAATGAAGTAAGTATAGCTACTGGTAGAGAAATGCTATTAAATGACATATGGACCCTAACCTTAGGGTATGGCCAATCCGTTGGTTATCATTCCCATAAGTCAAATAAACACCTTTACCCAAACGAATACTATTCCATCGCCTATTACGCAAATGCCCCAGACGGAAGCGCCGATATTCAATTCAGTATAACCGCATGTAACACAATGGAAAGTTTGGTTTCTGTACCAACAGAAGAGGGGTTATTAATTATTTTCAATTCCTTTATACCCCATATGACAAATAGGCACAATAACTTGAATGAAGATAGAGTTGTCGTAAGTGCAAACTTTTCCCCAAAGCATCCTACCCATACGCAAACTCAGGATTGGTCGGCATACGCTAGATAATCATCTGTGATATAATTATATCTATGGCTGAGAATTTGAATATAATTGGAAATTGGGATGTAATTGTAGATACACCATTTGGCGAGTCTAAAGCACTAGCCTCGATTAAGGCGATCAATCCGTTTATTACTGGAACAATAGATGGAGAGAGAGGATCATTTGATTTTGACAATGGAGTCGTAAATGAAAACGTACTTACCTTTTTTGCATCTGTTGACACTCCGATTAAAGCCAAGTTAAGTGTTGATGTAGCGATAGAGGACAATGAGTTTTCTGGAACGCTTATGATAGATGAATATATGAAAGTTGCTATTAGGGGTATTAAAAATGTCAATCTATAATATTGAAGCTACATCGATAGATGGTCAAAAAAACTATTTATCTACATTTAACGGTAAGTTAACTCTTATTGTAAACGTGTCAACAAAAGCAGGGGGCTATGAACCCAAGTGCTCTAAAGTTTGGTCGTATGCTAGAACATGTCGTCAACTGTGGCAGCTTCAGCAGGTTCATGATGAATTTAAAGATAGAGGTTTTTCAGTCTTAGCATTTCCAAATAATCAGTTTGCTCAAATGGAGCCAGGTACAAATGAGGAAATAATAGAATTTATTAAAGAGCACTATCCATTTGTAACTTTTCCCTTTTTTCAAAAAGTAGACGTTAATGGAAAAAATGAACATCCTTTATTTTCAGCCCTAAAGGGAAACGAGAAAAGAAACTATTCTGATTTTAGCGCAGATCAAAGTGATAGGGCAATTGAAAATCAAAACCTTGCAGGACAAGCTATTGCTAGAATATCTCATGGGTATGAGAAGTTTTTGGTTAGTAGAGACGGAATAATGGTAGCTAGATTTAATTGGCAAGATATGCCATTAGACGAGATACCAAGAGTCATGGGCGCAGGATGGACTATCCGAGAAGCAATTGATGAGATGTTAGGGTGATCATGGAAAATCAATCAGTAGACAAGTTTATAAATAGTATTCCATTTCCAGTTACCCCAATTATTGGTGAAGCAGAACTTAAAGAGATTTCTGAAATAGAAATGGAAGTATTGGCTCCAGGAATTGTGGTTTTTAGAAACGCTTTTGATATAGATCAAAAATTAGTATTAGATTATATAGACTCTAGATCACAAAAAGCGCATGAAAATAGATGGACCTATATCACCGCTGAAGACGGTGTAGAATATGGGATTAATGAAGACGGTTTTAGATATAGGCTTGAAGATGTTCCGGCAACTCCGGTAAGACTTTTGCATCCAGTTACCGATGAGACCCCAGAAGCAGTCAAAAACTTTTTTGTTTACTTAGAAGAACAAAACTACAAATGTTTAATTAAATATATCGACAATTATCCATTGATGATTGGTAGCATTTGGTGGAAAAATAGGGGTCATGTTTTAAGGTATGGAGATGGTGGGATTCTTGGTTGCCATGCTGACAATGATACCAACTATAAGGTAACTGGTGGCGTAAGGTATATGCCAAGAGGTATGGTTGCATCAAGGCAGACATGCGGATCATTATTGTATCTCAATGATTGCGTTGATTCTGAGGAAGAATTAGATGGAAGAAATTTTACTGGTGGACATCTTCGCTTTGTCCATCTAGGGGTTTCTTATAAACCACAAAGAGGAGATATTATATTTTTTCCAACAAATTTTGTGGCATCTCACGATGTTGAAAGAATGGGCAAGGGTGTAAGATATTCTTATCTGTCATTCTTTGGACAAGGTGGCGATGATATTCCAGCTGGAGTGGTGATAAGTGAACCAGATAGAAGCTTTGAGTGGTGTCCAGCAGTGTGGCTTAATAATATCTATGATGACTACGAAAGATATTGCAAGTCGCCGTATTCGATTTACTCAGATCCAGAAAAATACAAAGTAGAACTTGGTTGGAATCCAGTTTATCAAGGCAGAAACGTTGCTCAATATAACACTACCCATGAGGCAGTAGAGGTTAAAGAGGAAGTTAAATCCACCGTTAATTCTGATACCGATCTTCCAGAAGGCCCATGCGGTACTGATCCAGTTGCGATTTAAGCATGTATACACTGCCTGAACCAAAGCATCTAGGAACTGGCGTTGTTCTTTTTGAAAATGCAGTTGAAGTAAATCAAGATTTAATCCTTCCCTATATTGCATCCCTAAAAGAAAAAGCGGTAAAAGAAGATTACCAAATTATCTACGATGAAAAAAGTAATCCAATCTACGCCATAAATCGAAGTGGCCACAGGTATGCCATAGAAGATATATATAAAAGTTCAAGCCATATTATGAACTTTGTAGACGAAAATACTGGTTTAGATATAATTGATTTTTTTGATACGTGCGAAAAAAGCTTTTACGAAGGTGTTTTAAGTTACGCTACTCTTTTCCCAATGATTGTAACTAGTCTATGGTGGAGAACGCAAGGTCACATATTAGCTTATGGGCCAGGAAGTGCAATGGGGTTGCATAGTGATAACGATGTGAATTATCAACCTGGTTTTGAGCCAGACCTTCAGGTTGCAACAAGAAGCGTAGTTGGCGTAATCATCTATCTTAATGACTCTGTTGAAGACGCAAATGATATTGGGGAATATGAATATACTGGTGGAGAAATACATTTCCCATATGCAAATATAAAGTATAAGCCAAAAACTGGGGACATGCTGATGTTTCCATCAAACTATTTAGGCTCACATGAAATATCATATTGTCATGACGGAAATCGTTACGCATACATTGGTTACTTTTCCCATGGTTCTCCTCATCTAGAAAGAGGAATTAATATAACACATGGCGAAATCCCAGTAGGTTCTCAAGGGCAGATCTGGATGCCAAATATAATTAAAGACTACATAAATTTTGTTAACACCAAATTTTACAATTTAGAAAAAGAAAAAGTAGACAATTTACTAAGAGCTACGAACAGAGTGTATAATAGTGCAAATACAGTGAAAGAGGCAAGCCATGAAATTTAATGACGTAGATGCAAAACATTTAGGTGGCGGAGTGGTTCTTTTCGAATCAGCTATAGATATAGATTGGGACTATATTACGGAATTTAGCAGAAGTGCAATTAATAAAGAAAAAGCAGAAATGTATACGCCAGCTATAGATCCAGAAACTGGTGAAGAAATTTACTTAAACAAAAGTGGTTACTTCTTTGGGAAAGATAGTATAGACGCGATGCCTGGCAGAGGATCAGCTATCCATAGATATAGTGACGAAAAGGTAAAAGAAATATTTGATTTTGTAGAAGAATCAAAAGATAAATACCTATTAAAGTATTTTGAGTTGTTTCCATTAGCTTTCAAGTGTGTTTGGTGGAAAGTCAAAGGTCATATAGTCCAATATAAACAAAACGTTTATTTAGGCAGTCATTCAGACGTAAGTGCAGATTATATATATGACGTTTGGACACCAAAGGATCAATTAGCTACTAGAAATACCATAAGCAACGTTTTCTATATCACATCATGTGTTGACAGCGCAGAGGAATTAAACGGAAATAATTTTACTGGTGGTCATCATTATTTTAATTATTTAGATATAGATGTAAAGCCAAAGAGGGGAGACCTATTGATGTTTCCATCTAATTTCATGGCAGCACATGAGGTTAAACCAGTTGAAGAAGGTGAAAGATATTCTTATCTTGGCTGGTATAGTCACGGAACTCCAAATAAAGAAGTCGGTGAGTCAGTTGTTGATCCTCTTAAGGATCCAGAAATAGCAAAGAATGCAACCAATCTCTATATGCCAAACATCGTATCTGATTATAGGGAATACCTAATGAAAAAGGGATATGATAAATTTTCAGAACAATTTAATATAACGAGATCAAACCATTAATATGATAAGAAAAGATTTTAAATTTGAGGATAAAGGTTCCGGATTATGCCTAGCAACAGATGCCTTTGATCTTGATCAAAAGTTTTTATTTGATTATATTAACTACTTAAAAGAAGTAGAGGAGGAAACATTTACTTATTTTGAAGAGAATGGAAAAAAATACGCAGTTAATAAAACTGGTTTTAAGTTTGATCCAGAAGAAGTCAGTAAGGCACCAAGTCGCTTTGTTGACCCACTACTTAAGATGAGTGAAAGAAAACCAACAAAAGAGCAAGAAAAGTTTATAGAAGATTTAGAAGATCTTATGTATAAAATTCTTGTTGAATATTGCAAACTCTATCCAAGTGCAGCCAGCGTATGCTGGTGGAGGGGAGCGGGTCATATAGCTACATATTCTAAAGGTCAGGGGATAGGCCCACATTGTGATGATGCCATACCTTTTGAATTTGGAAAGCCAACTAGCAATGAATACCCCAAGCACAGCAAGGTAAGTATCAACATATACTTAAACGACTGCGCAGATGCAGAAGATGAGCTAAATGGTTTTAATTTTACTGGCGGAGAAATTAACTTTAAACACGCAAAGTATACCCATAAACCAAAAGCAGGTTCGGCTGTAATATATCCAACTAACTATATAGGGACTCATGAAGTTTTTCCAGTAACCAATGGTCTAAGAATAGCTTATCTTGGTCAATTCTTGTACGGAACTCCTCAGCACGCTAAAGATGGGGATTGGAGAATCTGGATGCCAAACCTTAAAAAAGACGCCGGTCTACAATTCTGATAATAATTTAACTTTATATCATTACTATATGGTTAACATCTTTTAAAGGATTATCATGCTCTATAATGACACAATTGACTATAATCAATCTGGCATTTTGTATGACGGGACTATTGTCTTAATAATAGAGGGAATATCAAATCCTGTTATATTAAATAATATTAAGGTTAACTTTGGTGGAAAAGAAGATTATTCAGTAGCCACCGCAATAGGTGTTATAAGCATAGATCTAGATCCAACTGGAATAATTACAATAGAAACTCTTGGAAAAGAAGGGGCCGCGCTAATACAGGCAAAGGAAATAACCATACATTCTGGTACGCTTGTTAGCGTTCAGTACCAGGGTGAATAAGCTCACCAAGAGAATTTAAAGTACTACTATATAAGCATCTACTCTTTAAAGAAGGAAAAATGGCAAATATACTAGTCAATGATACTGTACGTCTAAAGGTTAAATTTATTGACGTAGATATTAGCGGTAATCAGGTAGAAGTTTCTCCTGTATCGGTTTCCATGAGCATAACGGACTCAGGCAATGTAATTATAATTGCAGCTACACCCACTGCTTTGAGCGGTTCAGAATATTATTACGATTATACGCCGTCAGCAGCTGGCACATACAAGGTTTCGTTTACTGGAATTCTAGAAAACGACACTACAATTAGTGTTAATCAGCAAATATATGTAAGTACGCCGACGGAAGATTATAGGCCAACTGTATTTCTAAGAGAAGATGAAATAATAGCTTTTGCAGCAGATATAGAACCCTTATACCTTGATCCAGAACAGCTTCTTCCATACTTTCCTGACGCCTCTCTATTGGAAATAGGTGAGTTTGTTCATAATTATTCTATAGAAATAAAAAATATATTTAAATTATTAGCGACAGAAGATGGAACAAATATTCCATTTACAGCATTTGAATATATAAGAGCAGCAACATGCTGTGAATTAACTAGAGTTTACGGAAATGGCGGAGATGATGAGCTTTCCGTAAGACTTGGTGATCTTTCAATAACCAATAAAAACTTACCTAGAAATACTCTAAGCAGAGCAAATGCTACCACCTGGTGCCAGATTGCAGCAATGCTTAGAAAAGAAATGTTGACATCAAAAGTTGGAATGAAGGCAGTTCAGCCAAAGGGATTGCCAACTCTCCCAACAATTGGAGCTGGAAGAAATATGGATCCTTATACTGGATTGTCAGTTTATTACACTCCAAGAGATTTGTATGGACCAACTCATATTCAGACGCCAGATGAGAATCCAATTCCAGAAAGAGGAATAAGGAAGTATGATTGATCCAAAACGCACGTTAAGTAACATACTGCGCAGTTGGGGTCATAATATATTAGTTCAAAGATTGTTAGATCAAAAAACTATGACCTACAGCCAGAAAATGCAGAGATACACAGTAAGAGCTGTATATCCTGGTGCTCAGCGGATTTGCTAATATCTTAGAAGAAAATACGCAAGGCTTAACGGTTAGTTCTGAAGTGATATACTATTTTCAAGATACAGCAAATATTAAATCTGGTGATAGAATATATGAAGAATATCCAAGTGGTCAAGAGATTTTTCTAATAGACTTTTCTGCGCCAGTAAGAGGCAGAGGTGGAAAAATAGTTTACTGGGTTGCAGGCGCAACTAGGGAAAGTAAAAATTAAATGCTAAGAGTACACAATGGTCAATTGGTAAAGTTTAGGTTTGCTTTCCTTGTAAACGGTGAATTTTACGATCCTCTAGATCAGGCTACTCCTGTAGATATATATGCAACGGTATCAAGAGGAAATGGTGGAACTGGCGACATAATCCATTCATCTACTTCATTGATCAATACTAGTTATCAGATTTCGTCAATAACACCACCGGTTTCGATAATAGATGGATACGTTTCTGCAACTTTTACTTTTGAAGTAAATCATAAATTATCTGCCGGTGATACGGTAATTGTTTATGGAGTTGGCGGTGGCTATAATGCAGAGTACACGGTTACGTCCGTCCCTAGTACAACATCAGTAGTAGCAAGAACGGCAGCAACTAGTTTACCAAGCTTATCGAGCTACAACTCGGCAAAAGAGTATGCAAGATTAGCTCTTAAGACAAATTCTTATTATGATAGACCATCAAATTCTGAATATAATTTTTATTACAAAATTCCAGAAACACTTTTTGGTGGAACATATACAGTTTCTATTCAATGTGCGTACAATGATAGAACTCAAGTAATTGAACATCATTTTGAAGTTTCTAGAAGTCAAGTTGGTAGAGTCGGAAATATAGTATATAAAAAAATAGAAAATGGAGTAATAACTCTATCGACTGATATTGATCATAATCTTTTGTCTGGTGATCAAATTTCAATATCAGAAATAAGCGCAGCTTTTAATGGAAATTATTTTATCTCTTCAGTTCCAGCAAATAATAAATTTTCTATTACTACAAGTGTTTCCTTGTCAAATTTAGAACAACTTACAACAGGTAGATATTCTGTTATTAATACGAATGGAGTATCTAAAGATTTAACAGGGCCAACAACTGGCGCGACTATCTCAAAGAGACCAATTTTTGATTCGCTAGAAGAATACTATAATACTAACTCAGTATTGCTAATGGGTCATAGTGATGGAGTTGAACTAAATCAAATTATAAGAATTAATTCTATTCAAGAAGCTACTAATTTATTGGGAGCAAATACTTCCTCACCTTTATTGAGGGGAATTCACGACGCATTTAGTTGCGGTTCAAAGTCTATATTTATAATGGCCGTAGCACCAATGTCAGAATATATTGATGACATTTCCCAAAGGCTTACAGACATGCCGATATTCTTTTCAGCAGAAACAAATTCTAATTTAAACTTTTATGAAAAATATTATGAAAGATTAGCAGTTAGTTATGATATAGCAAAGGGGCTTGATTTCATTGATATAATAGTTCCACTTGAAGTTTCAATGATAAATACTGGATCTGTTGATTTCATAGCTCAACTTGCTCTTCATTGCTATTCATTTAACGACACTACTGGATATGTGCAAATAGGAATTATTGGTTCTAAAAACAATGGAACAAAAGACAGCGATATTCAGCTTTTGGAGCAGAATACTAGACTCGTAAATAAATTTACTACTTATTCAATAAGTGGAGAAATAGAAAGTGATATAGGTCGATATGTCATTCCGGTTTATGGAGAATTAACATTTAATCATATAGGCTTTAGTAAATCCTACACTAGCTCAGCAGCAGCAGCATTTGCAGGAATGATGTCATCAACTCCAGTCTATAATGGAATGATTAGAAAAAGAATACCAGGAGCATATTCTGTTTATGGTTCTAATTTGTCAGCAGACTCTTTAACGAGATTAGATAACCTTGGTGTTAACACCGTTTATAGAACGCGTAAAGCCTTAAGGGGTAATCCATACGAAGTAAATATATCGAACGATTATACATTGGCTAATAAAAATAGTTCTTTTACAAAAGCTCCACAAATGAGATTGGTAGCTATGGTTATAACCGAAATAAAAGCTATAGCTAATGATGGATTAGGAAAGAACGCAGAAGAAAAAGTTATCTCACAAGTTAAATCAATGCTCGATATGCTAGTTACAACTAGGGCAATTAAAGATTATAAACTTCAATCATATGGATCTAAAACCGAAAGAGGAACTTTAATTTTTGAAATAAACTTAATATCTTCTCTTGGTTTAAAAAATATTAATTTTTCTATAATAACAGGACCAGGAGCGTAGTATGCAGTCTTCATTTCCATTTCCAGGTAGATTTGATGGCGACTTAGCGCCAGGTAACAAGTGGGAAAGTTATACAGAGAGCAGAGATAGGCTTCGAGAACAGGATCCTAAGTACTACAACGACACTGATTCACGAAGGTTAAAGGCCGAAGGTAACCTAACCTATCTTGGATTCATTGAAGTTGTAAAAATGCTCTGGGAAAACTCATATCCAGATATACCAATCGTAGCAACATTTGGTGGAAAGTTTGCATCATACCCGTGCATCGCTTATGGTCTTGAGCTAAAGAGGGCTCATAACCAAGAGCCTAAAATGAGATACAGGGATAAAGCATTGGGTGATGATGGGAAGTATTATTTTATAGAAGGTCAACGTTTTCAAAATGTTGTTTCTTTTACCATTATGGTTGAGGCCAATGCCGGTCAGTTATCCGGAGATCAACTAAGATATGCGGGCGCAGAAGTAGCCGATAGAATTATGGAAATTTTTGAAGACTTCATGCTTGAGTACACTCCAGTTTTTAAAAGATTGGGAGCGTCAGAATTCGTATATGCTAGAAGGGTTTCGGACACCGAAACAAATATGGACCAAACTGACGTAGTTAAAAGAACGGTAACATATTTATTAACAACTGAAAAAATACACGTATCAGCAGTTGATAAGATTGAATCAATTGTGGCTGATATACGTCAATGGGTTTCCTATGAAAAAGACCTAATAGAGCAAGCAGCTACTCCAACATCAATGTATAACTCAGAAATGAGCCTGGGTATCGTAGATCTTTTTCAAAGCGCTACCCCAAATTCATAATATTTACCAGGATGTGTAAATGTAGTTAGTTTTCAGTGGTACCCCATTACTATATCTTTCGAGTTAATCCAATAAATCCGTGACTCGGAGGTTAAAAATCTAATGGCTCTACCAGGTGTAAAAACAATAATCAAAGACCGCTTCTACAGCATCTCCCGTCAGGATAGTCCCGTCGGACCTAGAGTTGTAGTAATTGCAAAAAGAACAACAGCTGACGGTACAGGCAACGTTGCAGACCTTGACGTCGTTTTGTGCACAAATGAACAAGATGTAATAACTGCTTTTGGCGAAAATTCAGGTTGCCACAGAGCATTTTTTGAACTTGTATCTGCAGGCGCAGAAAGAATCTACATGGTCCCACTACCAAGTGACACCGTATGGAATCACAGCTCAGGTACTGTAACAAGCACAAACTTTGGTGGCAGCGTTCTAGATGCAATGTTCATCGCAGCAGAAGCAGCTCAACCAGATATCATTCTTCCTTGGGGAAGCGGTGCAAGATCAGGACTTTGGGATGCAACTCCTTCTGAATCTTTCTCGGCAAGCTCGGACACAATCTATGGCTTCCATGCAGATAACACAACAACGATTGCAAATAACTGGGCAGTAAAAATAGCTGACAAAGTTAAGGAAATTAACGAAAACAGTCATCCATGTTTCGCAGTTATGGGAACAAAGCCATACACTGGGACAAATGATGTTATGACTCCTGGTCAGGTTTCAACACACCTGGCTTTGACAAATCTTTCAGACAGAGACTCGGTAACAACATACAACAACGTTGCCGCAAAAGAGCTTGGAAGACACGTTGCTGTAATTGGAGCAGAATTAAAGCCTGCAAACTATCCAGCATCATGGGGTTATTCTAATGGCGCAGCTGCACTTGCGGCAGCAGTTAGCAGAATGGCTTCCTATACTTCAACTATTAATAAGACAGTTTACAACATCGCAGCTTTGAGATACAATCCTAGCAAGACAACTCTTTTGGCAATGACCAACAAGGGTGTGAACTCGATTATGTTGAACTTCAATAGAGCACCAATCTTTACAGATGGTGTAACTTTTGCTGGAGCAAGCTCAGACTACACAAGATTGACAACATTGAGAATCGTTAACGAAGCTATGTTGGTTGTTCGTCAAAGCTGCCAGAAGTTCATTGGTCAGCCTTCAACCATTCAAGTTAGAAACTCAATGGAAACATCAATTACTGCATCACTCAGAGGAATGCAGCAGTTGGGCGCAATCTTAGACAGCGATTTCAACATTAGATACATCGCTGAAGAAAATAAAGCACTTATTGACTTGGTTATAACACCTGCGTTTGAACTTAGAAATATCGAAGTCCAAATGTCAGTTGAGCTCGGTTAATATTATATAAAAAACACTGCAAATTTATATACCGATTAGGAGGGTAATATGGCAGGCGAATACTACGACAGTCCAGTAAATAAGTATCTCAATACTTACACAACATTTTCTGGTGCTGATATTGTTGCCACTTTTGGTGGCGTTGAAATCGGAGCTCTTTCGGGAATCACTTTCTCAGTGACAAGAGAAAAGGCGCCAATTTACACAATGGGTTCACCAAACCCACGTTCATTTTCAAGAGGTAAAAGAGGTATTGCTGGTTCGTTAATATTCACAGTATTCGACCGTCCAGCTCTGTACCAGATGCTTGAAACACATCACAACTCATCTTCGGAAATGAAGTTTTTCACAAGAGCTCATAATACACTTCCTGGCGATCCAAGCCACAAGAGAGGTATTGCTGAAGTAACAAATCAAACAAGAGACGTAGTTAGCAAGACACCATACTACGCAGACCAAATCCCACCATTCGACATTACAATTACATTTGTTAACGAATATGGTCAGGCTGCTGTTAGATCAATCTATGGCGTTGAACTATTAAACGAAGGTTCGGGAGCTTCGATGGATGACATTGTTATAGAAGAAACAATGACATATGTTGCTCGTGAAATCGGTCCAATGTACAAGATTACAACGGACAATCTTAATAGATTTAACTCAGAAGATTTAGGTTCTTTGATTAGCAAAGAAGCAGTATCTTCAAGTGGATTAAACAGCGAGATAATTAGACCATAATTATAAATAAATAATTATAGTAGTTACTAAATAGTGGAGGACTTGGTGTAGGGCCAATCCTCCACTATTTTATTTTTAAGGAATAACATGGCATTTAACAGAAGTGATGTATCAGATATAGCGAATCTTACGACTATAACATCAAGAAAAAATAGACTCTCTACCTATGAAGAGGGCGTAAAAGAATTTAGAAGAAATAATAATCTTCCAGATCCATTTTCAGATATGTCATTTTCTGGTGCAGACATCACAGCTACAATTATTATTCCTAAAATTGGAGAAAACGGATTCATTTCTAATGAAGGTGACGTCTTGGAAATGGCGGAACTTCAAACCATATCATATTCAATGCACAGGGAAAACTCTCCAATAAGAACTCTTGGACACGTGAATCCAAGAGGATTCGTAAAGGGTGCTAGAACTATAGCAGGAAGCATGATATTTACTCAGTTTAACGAGTATGCTTTTTATAGAATAGAAAGTTATAGAAAAATACTTTCAGATAGCAAGGGGTACTACGCTCCTCTAGCTGACATGTTGCCACCATTTGACATTGTATTTACATTCTTTAATGAATATGGTTTAGCAGCAAAAATGAAAATATTCGGTGTTACGCTTGTCGACGAAGGCGGTACTATGTCCATAGACGACTTAATTACAGAGCAAACCTACACATATATGGCTAGGGGTCTGCAGCCTCTGGTACAATTAGATACGGCTCGTGATGACCTTAGATATCCAGATGGGTATCAGGCTCAGCAAAATGAAAGATTAAGAATATCTACAAATGCCTTTGGAGATAGAGTCGAAGATTATAAGAATTTTATTGAAAGAATATATTCACCTCCTACCATCGTTTAGGGTTTAAGTATGACAAGTCCATATAGAGCTGTTCCATATAGACCATTTAGTGGTTATATTCCATACCAAGATACCGTTTCAACTAATCCTGGTTTAGGAAATAAAAATGGAACATTTGATCCACTTTCCGCAGAATTAGATCTTTATTGGTCTGGTGGTAAAACTTCTGGAGACCCTCGCTTTAGTAATTATTATGATTACTTTTTTTCTGGAGAAGATGTAAGGGTATACATCGATGGTTTGTTTGATCCAAAAGATGAACTAGATATAGCTGGATTTGGTTTTTTAATTAAACAAGAAAAACAAGCAGTCTACGGATTTTGGTCCTACAACTTTGATGCCATGATGAATGGTTCAAGAATAATAACTGGTCAGTTCTCTCTATATTCAAGGTATCCAAGAAGAATGACACACCTCTTAGAAGAGGCAGCAAGAGTTAGAAGTTTTTCTGCATCGGGCAAATCAGATACCTCTGGAGTTGTATCTGTTTTAAGATCACAAAATGAATCAAGAACAGATGAGGAAAATATACAAAAATATTGGGCCAATAGTCAATTGGATAGAATTACTGTTGATCCAGCGATAAGCACATCTTCGGCAGATGGTCAGCATAATATTTTTAGCGCTCACCCTCCATTTAACTTTGTTATAGTGTATGGTGTAGAGGAATCAAGTTTGAGCCCCGTAGGAGTCACTGAGAACGCTTCTACGGCCTCTATGGAGCAGAGGGATAACTTAGATAGGATAATATCAACTGACATAAATGAAAGAAAAGTTAAAATGTCAGACAATAAAACCCCAATGAAGATTGTTTTACAAAACGTACATTTAATGCAAATGAGCACGGAATATCAAAGTGGTGGGTCGCCTTTAATAGAAACCTATAGCTTTGTGGCAAGGGATTTCTATCTCACCGAAGCCGAATCTGGATTCAATCCATATACTGGTAAGACCTTTGTTTCAACAGAACCACAGGCAACAAATGCCACAAAACCAGTGGTTGAAAGTCCATTGGTAAACAGGACTGAAAGCACTCAGCCAAGATAATAATTTTAATATATATGTGATATAATGTAATTTGAAACGAAATAAGGAGAAACAATGTCTCAGAAAAGAAAAGTTGTAGTTAGACAAGATAATGAAATGGCAGAAGAGTTATCTGCTGATTCAGTTGAAATTTTTTTAGAAACTGATGAACCACAAGATGGTGACATCGTTGTATCTGATTATTCAGATGAGCAAATTCCCGTTGAGCAGGCTACAACAGTCGAAGAATTAGCAGATGATCAAGTTATCTTCGACAATGGTCCTACAGCTGGACAGATCAAAGCATGGAAGAAACAATACGGTGAAGTATATGTAACTTCTATTTCATTTGATAAACATATTATTTGGAGAGTTCTTTCTAGAATTGAATACAAGCAACTTGTTAAAAAGATGGAAACCCTAATGCAAGCTGGACAGCTATCAAACGCAGAGGCAAATATGTGGAACGAAGAAGCAATCTCAGAACTCTGCATTCTATTCCCATCATACGATAAGCAAGCTCTTACTGGCGATATGGCCGGTCTTCCATCGTTAATCTCACAAGAAGTTCTAGAGGCTTCTGGATTCGTTGCCCTAGAGGTTAGACAACTCTAAGATGTTGGATGCAGGAATTCTTTTTGAACTAAAGAAAAAACACGGTTCAATATTTCAGACCAAAATAAAACGGATCTGAAATAGTATTTAAAGAGCTAACTTTTTCTGAGTTCGATAAAGTTGCAGCGTATAAGAGTACCGAAGGTATTTCCTCTGCAGACGCAGAGGATGAAATCATTAGAGCATCAGTAGTTTATCCTGAAGATTTTGATTTAAATAAATTTCCACCTGGAGCTATAAGTTCTTTAGCTGAGCAGATAATTGAATTTTCCGGCTTTGCTTCGGCAAGAACAGCTAAGCGAATTCTGGAAGAAAAAAGAGTAATAGCTAATCACGTTAGAGGCTTAATGAAAGCCTTTGTTCTGGCTACTATACATACAGATACTCCAGAATTTTTAGACTCGTTAACGTATTCAAAGCTAGCAGAAAGAGTCGCATTAGCAGAAAAAATAATTGAAGTTCAGCAAGCAATTGCTGGAATAGAATCTACTAATGTAACTTTATCATTAATTGACCCTCAAGAAGAAAGAGAAAAAGAGGCTCAATCAGCAGCTAGACATAATGCATCTAAGGTTGAGGGAGCTGCAACATACAATGACCCTATCGCTCAAAAACTATGGGGTATGGGCAGATAATATAAAAGGGGGTGACCAATGCAGAGAGATAAAGGACCAATCCATAATATTGGATTTGGCGTAACTTCTAGAGAGTTCACTACCGGAGATGATACGCAGAATGGTCCATCCCCAGATTCTGGTTACGTTAGCAGAGCATTAGAAGGCAGACCCCTAGTAAAGATGGCTTCGGCCATGATTGCAACTGGCGTTGCCGCAACGGTAGCTGGAAAATTCTTAAGAGGTGGTGGCTTAAAGATACGGAAAAGCTCTTACTGAAAGAGCTGCAACATCTGCTGAAGGCAGTTTTATATCTAGGGCTAATTATGGCTTATTAAAAGCAAGAAGTATTCTTGACGAACTTGAAGGCGTTACTCGTTTAGAAGAAGGAAAAACAAAATTAGTTTTTGATTCCGCTGGAAAACTTTCAACTGGATACGAAGGGCATAAAAGCGTTGTCAACGCCGGGTATGCGTTTAGAGCTGAAGGTAGAGGGGCATCATCAACTGCTACTTGGCACTATAGAGACGAACTTCAACAGAGGTTGGTGCGTCAAGCTAGAAGGCTTCCTTATGAAGTTCCAGCTTTTTATGCGGCAGATAAATACATAACTAAGCCGCTATTTGGTGGCGGTGAACAAGATACTGGGCCAAAAAAGAAATGGTATGACCCATCTAGGGGTGTAGATATAGCTAAAGATTTAGCTAAGACAACCTTGTTCCAAATGGGTGGATTCATGCTGCCAACCGCTGCAGCTGGCGCAGCAAAAGAAAGCTCATTAAATTTTTATAGAACAGCACAAGAAAGGCTGATGGCTACAAATGCCACTGGTTATTCTACAATAAAAAATACAACAAAACACGCTATATATGAAAAATCCTTAAACTTAAAAGGAATGCTTGAAGGTGTTGGTCACGATTTATTTAGCGTATTAGATAAATCAATTAAGTTTTCAGAAAGATCATCGGGAGCTTTGTCAAGTGCATTTATTGCAATGACAGATATTCACAAAAACCCAGTTGCAGCTCTTTATTCACAAAGACATGGTTCTACTCCAGCACCTGGGGTACCTAAACCATCTAGAAGAGAAGTCGTACAAAACTTAGCTAAAGATATATACAAGGGTGATAAAACAAAGTTAAATCAAGTAGACGTAGGTAAACCGCTACAAGGAACACAGATAGATTCAATGTTGGATCTAATTCCTGGTTATAAAGCCGTTAGGCAAGGTGCTAAAACTGCACATGAAGAATATCAAAAGCTATCTTTTGCTCAATCATTTCTAGATAAACCAGGAACAAATTGGAGCAAGATAAATGATGGCTTTGCAAAAATTCTTGGAGTTGATAAAGCAACCACAGAAGGCGCTAAGTTAATTAATACTTCACTTGGTGAATCAATATTAAATATCCAAAGAAAAAGATCATCAGATGTATTTAGTCTTTTAAGAGAATTTGATACGAAGACTGGTGGACGTTCTGCATCAACAAACTTTATAAAGATGCTAAGACAAGGTGCATATAAGGATAGATTAGAAAAACAGTTAATAAATGATGGATTAGATGAATCTGTTGCTAAACAGTTTAGTAGAAACCTAACCGTTAGCGATGATATTTATAGAGAAATTGCCAAAAGAAAAGGTGGCGTTAGAAAAGAAATAATTAGCCCAACTGAACGATTGAGAATGGGTGACGAAGAAATTGTTGGAGAAGATTTTTTTGGTCAATTAATTACCAGATTTAATTCTGGAAAATATGGAAGAAATAATCCAATACCAGATGTATTTGACGCAGACAAACTAAGAAGATCTGTAAATGAAGTAGATCGATCTTTGTTTAGAGACACTCTAAATGAGGATACTTTAAATGTTGGCATAAACATAGACTCAGCTCATAGTTCGGCTAGAGAAGTTTTTGAAAAAGAAGTTTTTTCTTCCGTATTAAAGCCACGAAAATTAAATAGAATAGACTTTGAAGGCGCAAAAGGGGAAGTGTTTCAAGCCAAACTTGAAATGGCCAAAAGAGCTGGAAAAGTATTTGGTTTAGATGAATCGATATTAGCAAATCCAGATGAATTAGCAAAAGCATTAGGTGCTCGCGGAATAGACATAAGAAACGCCTCTCAACTTAGAGGCTACTTAATGAATAATAAAGAAATGGTTGCTGGTCCAACATCTGGATTAGCTGGAGTTTTTGGGCTAGAAGGTCTTACCGTAGACAAATTTCTTGAAAGAGAAAAACTAGCATACCAAACAATCACAGATCAGATAGGGCCAGGATCACTTCGAGATTCTTTAACTAAAAATATTTTAGGTGGAGACAGCGCTGAGCTAGAAATATTAAATGCAATTAAAAGATCTTCTAGTCAAACTACCTTAAGCAACGTTAAGGGTTATTACCAGCTTGGTAACCAGGTAGTAAACTTTAATCCAATAAGATCTGGAATTAGAAAAGTAACAGAAGCACTGGCTACTGAAACTAAAGTTCCAATTATTGGAATTAATCCGATGCAAATGTTGGGCTATAAAGATTTTGCTGGGATGGCAAAAGCTGGAAGATATCAAGTAACCTCAGGAGCAGCAAGTCAGCCTTTTGTCAAAGGATCTAAAGCAGATTTTTATACATGGCATAGCACTGGTGGATTTTTAGGAACAAAAGGAAGACTGTATGGACACACAGATGGTGCCGCCGCTACAGCCTTAGAAGGAACCTATAGACCGATTTCAACATCGGTTTCATCAATGTTTACGAGCACAGCAGAACTAGCTGCTGGAGAAAGAACTGTTCAATCGCGCACTGCAACTGGATTCTTAGGAAAAGTTAGAGAGCGTTTAGACTACGCAGATGAGCAACCAAATTCTTTATTTAGATTTTTTGGAAGACTAGTTAATAGACAAGCAGACGTAGAAAACGACGCTGTAATGGCTAGATTAATTTCTGGAAACGTAGATGAAACATTTTCAGTCGGTGGATTTGGAAGAAAAAAGAATTTACAGTTACGCGCAGAGCCTGAGTTAGATGACGCTACTAAAGTAGCGAGATATAGTTTGCTTGATGCTGATTCTGGAGCACAAGTAGCATCGCATTCTCAATTAATGGAAGCGTTTACTAGATTTGCAAATAGGCAATTAAGTTATGGAACAAACAAATCAGTTCAAAGAGAAGTACTCACGCCATTTTCCGCTGATGATATGGCAGGTCTTAGTGTTGATGATGTTGTTGGAATATCAACTCCAGCTCAAGCAAGTAAAGTATTTAGCTTCCTAGACGATGCTTTGGAACTTCAAAGATCTGAGATTAAATCAGAAGCTGATCTAAAAAGATATCAGGATGTTAGTAAGGCATTTGCTAGAATTAAATCTTTTGCGGATATAGATGATTTCTCACAACAATCGAGAATGTTTGAAAAATCTTCTAGCATTGTCACTAGAGGTGACGAAATGTCTTCAGAAGTATTCAGATTCCTCTTAGAAAGAAAATCAATATTATCTGGTGATCCATTAACAGTTATGCAGAATGTCACTTCTGCTATAGATGATTTAGCTACAAAAGGAGTTATATCTTCTGCTCAAAAAGCAGAAGCTCAAGCTTCAGCGCTATCTACAGTATTTAACTTAACAGCATTCGAAACTTACAAGTTTAATCCTGCAGCTAGAACTCGATTAGAAGAAGAAAATTTAACAGGAGTACTGCAAAACCCTCTAAGAAGATTTGAAAAAACAAGAGAGCTATTAAGTGATAAATCCCTAAAGGGTTTATTAGATCCACACATTGAAGGCAACATAGTTACTACTGGTCAATCTTCGTTGATATCTCAGATTGGTATAAATAAACCATTTGCTGTATTTAAGAAAAATATGGGAATGGGTAGATATGTAGAAAAACCATCTGCCAGTCCTTTGTCTGGACAATCTGGTCCAGAGACTTACGCTTTTGTTCCAACTTTTGGTACAGCATTTAAGAGAAATCCAAAAGCCGCATTATTAAGCGCAGCTGGAATTAAAACATATGGGAATGAAGAAGGTTTTTCTTTAGCATCTGTTCCAATATCCCATGGTTTTAATAGACTAAATAGATACTTTGGCACTGTTGGTTCAAGCTTAGACGAAAATAATTTCCACGGCCCTCTAGATATGTACTTTAGGGGAATGAACGCTGAAAGAGTTCTTCCCGCAGTTGCTATAGGAACTACTGCATTAGCAATAGATAGAACTGCAGGCGGATACACACAACGTAAAGACGAAAGAGGAGAAAGAGTATACTCTCCCCTGGTGCTTGGTTCGGTAGCTAGGGTTGGGGTAGAAGCTCAAGCTGCAATTTCTGGTGTTGTCCCAGGTGGAATGGGCTATAGGCAAAAGAGGCAGCAATTATTGTCTGGCGAAGTGCCGATTAGAAAAGGAAGATTCTGGCCTTTAGGTAATACAAAATTTAGTGGCGGAAAAATAGAATACTATAGACCTTCTTGGTATAGAAGATTACAGGGTGGAGCGATGTTTACATCCGACACCTATGGTAGTCCAATAGAGAAGATGTTATACTACAATGACTTTTCCCCGTTAAGACCATTAGATCCTTATAGATTTGAAAAAAAACATTATGAAGACAGACCTTATCCTGTAACTGGAGAATATTTTTCTGGTCCATTTGGTGCAGCTGTACCAGTCTTAAATGCAACAATAGGAAGAATTCTAAAACCACAAAGGGTAATGCATAAGCAAGAATTAGATAGAGCACTATCTAGTTATGTTCCAGTTGGTGCCAGCGGAGCTTACATGCCTCAAGAAACTCCTGGTAACGTTGAATATGTAGAGCAAAGGGATCCAGCCGTTAGTTACCCGGCAGCTCGTCCAGCACCTTACGGCGGAAAACCACTTAGATTTATATCACCACTTTCAGATTATGCTGGAGCAACTGCATCATCTCCAATTGGAGGTATATCTGGATCTTATAATATTTCTCGCTCAAACCAAACATTGGCTAATAGCAGTGGATCACTCAACACTGCAAGGCAATTAATTCGTGGTCAGTCTGGAGCTCAAAACGACGCATTAGCTGCTGCAGCATATCAAAGAGTTCCTGTTTCTTCGCAAGTGCAGCCAGTTCAATTTGGTCCACCAACAGGACCTGGAATTATGCCAGCAAAAATTGTTGCAGCAGGAATGCCAATAAGATCTGGAAGTAATGAATTCTTATCTGGGGAACTTGGCTACAGACTGCAAGAAACATTTGGTATATATGGTTTTGCTGGTGGAAATATAAGATCAGCTCTTGGTTTTGGCTCATACGACTTTGAGCCAGATAAGTCAGTTCTTCAATCAGCATCAAAAGCGTATGGTACCACTAGAGCTTTTTGGGATTTAAATTTAGGTGGCTTAGGTGACGTACCTCTTCAATCCGAAGGTGCTCTTGGAAATATCGAAGCTTCAGAAATAATAAGAAGATTTATTCCAAAAGAAAGAACTAATGTTAATTTTATTAACCCTATTAAGAACACGATGGGTGAGAAGTATCCATTCCTTCCTAATAGCAGTAACTTTATAGACTTTACTACAGGTGATCCATTTACAAAAGTAAAAGAAGGTGAATTAAGACTGCCTGGCGTAGGATACGAAAGATTTAATAGAATCTATTCAGACTCTAGTGGAAGATATGGTGCAGTAAATCAATTAGATATTCTTGCTGACGTAGCTCCATACTCAAAAGAATTTAGAGCACTGAATTCAAGAATAGATAAAATAGGATTAGGTGAAGATGAAAGAATTAAAGTTGGACAAATAAGAGCCCAATTAAATGCAATAGAGCAAAGTAAAACTGATTTTAGTCCTTATACAGATTATTCAACAATTGATAAAATAGCTAATCCAATACGAACAATAAAAGAATCAGTACTTCATACAGACAACTTTATTAACAATAAATTTATTGGTGAAAAAACAGCGACTGAAGATTGGGAAAGAAGAAACGTTTATGGTTCTACATTTCCTGAATGGCAAAGACCGGTTGAAAGCTTTATCAAGCCAATTTATTATAAAGGAACTCAAAGAAACCCTCTGTTAGCTGCTGGAATAGGTGCATTTGCACTTGGTTCATTTGGTAAAACTAAGAGAATGCAAACAGCGCTTGCAACTGTTGGTGCAATAACAACCGGTGGTTATTCAGCTCTTCAGAAAATGAAAGAAACTAGATACATTCCAATAAATAGAAAAAAAGAATTAGCACTTGAAGAGTATGTTGATATTTTAACCTATGTTAAAAATAGAACAGCTGCAGCTAGAGCAGAAAAAGTTGGAGACATTGAGTCAGCAAAACAATACATGCTTGCTAGCAAGAAGACAATGTATGGTGCAGATCTTAATACAAAATCAATAGATCAATTAGCGGCAGCAATACCAAAAAGAAAAAGAGAACACTTTAGAGCAATGCTTGAAGCTCCAAAGGGTGAAAGAGGTAGAATATTATCTACTGCTGGGAGATTAGAAAGAAGAATATATGAAGCTGCATGGGGTATGCCAGTGGAAAGAAAGCCAGATCTAGTAAATTACTTCACTAGACATGAACTTCCTGGACCTGGTTCCGAGGTATGGCATCCGAACACAAATATGGAACACGTAAAAATAAAAATGGGTCAGTCAATGGGACTTGAAATGTCTCAGATGGGTTACTTCCCACAACAAATAAAAGAAGCGAACTTAGTTAATCCTAGTTATCCGATGTTTGGACAAAGTAATTCCTCTCCAGAAGATGTTAGATCTAATTTACAAAGATTAATGTTTGATATGGGAATAAACGGAAACATATCTCCAGTAATGAATAATTCAAATCCAGGTTCAGTAAATATTATGGCTGGAATAAGAGGTTAATAATATGGCAGCAGCAAAAAAATCAACATTTGTCAAAGGTCTTGGTACGCCAGTCAGCGAACTTCCTAGATCTCTTGTAGAGCAACAAGAAATATATACAAGAGGTTTAATAAGGTTTGACGAAAATAATAAACTAATTAATACTGCAACAGGAAAGCCTTATGAAACCTTAGACGACGCAATAAAAGGCACCGCTAGACTTGGTATGTCTGAAGTAAATGTATTTACTGGATCAAGAGGAGTTCTATCTCCTGATCCATCTGGGTTTGGCCCTTTATCTGACCTAACTTACAATATTAATCAATATTTGAGATTAGATAATCCAGAAGCAACAGAATTTAGATCAAAGCACAAAGTTCTTAGTGGTTTAGAGGGAAAAAATATTGAGCTAGTGAGAATTGGGTACTCTGATACATCAGAAGAAACAATAGATCAAATGGCTAAATTATATAATGACGTAATAAGTTTTCCAGATTTAGACATTATGGCTGGTGATGGTATAGCAAGTAGATTAGCAAGTGGTGATATTTTACCACCGGGATATTTAGCTTCTAGAGATGGAGCTTCAATACTACTTAGGTTAAGATACAAAACTGACGAAGGATATAAGTACTTAAGTGGTGAAGAAACAGTTTCTTTATTCAACACATTGGACGCTCAATTCTTTAACGTAGGCAGATTGGCAAAAATGATAGACCCATTGAGTGCTGATGGTTCCATGAACCTTGGAAAAAATGCAGAACAGATATTGGGTAGTCAAATTGGAAAATCTCAAAAAAGACAATGGCAGAGCTTAGTAGAAAGAAACATGGTTATTGACCAAGAGGGAATTGGAAAAATGGTCAGTCATTTATCAACAAAAGTAAATGATAGATTTAAAGATGTTGCTCCAAAAACTCTTGAAGATTCATATTTATTTTTTGATCCAGCATTAGAAACAACTCTAAAAGCTTTTGACCTAGAAGCAAGCTACACTAATACATTGTTAGGCGATACATCTCTTACCAGAGAAGGTAGATTGGGCGTAATAAGAGAAAGGCTTGGAACGCGAATTGCGATGGAAGGCGAAACAACTCAATCAGCACAACAGTATTTTCGTTCAGCTTTAGAGCTTCAAGGATTAGCTGGAGATGAAGAATTTAACGAATTTGCAAGTGTAATACAGTCTCAATTTAGGGAAACTATTGCAGATAAAAAAAATCAAAAAATATCACTTGAAGATATTATTTCAAGAATGGAAAAAACAGCTGGTCAAGATGGAATGGATCCAGTTATAAAAAGCAAATACGAAAGGTATGTACGTGCCTTAGGTGAAATGAAAAAAATAGATGACGGTTCTGGTTTTATCACCGGTGTGCCAATGAGGCAACACGCAGAAAGCCTAAAAGCCTCTATAGATGAAGCTAGAGGAATATTATCTTCTTACACAGAAGGAAGTGATGAATTTATACATCTTACTGGAAAGATTGATAATTTTAAAACTCAGTTAGATAGAATTGTAACTAATTCTGACGCATATTTAAAAGGGGGGAAACTTTCTTTAAGAGAATTTCAACACGATACAGCTAGAATGTTCATTGGTAAAGGACAAGGTAAATCTGTTTTTGATTTGATACAAGGAAAAATAGAAGATCGTTTAGCTAGATTGGGATATATAGGCGCTGGTTCAACTGAACTTCTCAAGAAGGAAATCAGTTTTGGTAGATTAGCAGCTCCTGGAAGTGAAGAATTGGGTCCACATGTTGGTCAGCAAATTACAATGAATGTAAGCACCGGGCATGGTAGAGATATGGTCTATAGTGAACCACAAGCAGTAATATTTCATAGAGAACAGTATGGTAAAGAATTTAAGAGACAAGTTCAAGAAAGCGCTGAAGTTCTTAAAGGTGAAATAGAAAACATCTCTAAGGGCATTGTTAGCGAAAGAATGAGAAGATCTATATTAAGCGATGCTGCACTTGACTTAGAAGGTATGGATGCAGAAACATTGGTTGAAAGATTTGGCAGTAGGGAAAACGCTGTTAGAATTAGAACAGTTGCAAGAAACCTTCAGCAGATGCTGTCATCGGGACAAGTAAAGGTTAACGAAATACCCGAACTTGCTAACCAGCTATTAAAACAAGCTAAAAGAGAAGCATTTATAACTAAGAAAACATATAAGAGATATGTCGGTGGAAAAGTTGATGACATTGACGTATTTAATTACGTAATGCCATATGCACAAAGGCAAGCTATAGATACTGAAGGAGCAGTATCGAGACGTGGTAAGAAAAAAGTTCTTGGCGTTACCGATGATACAACATTTGGTAGGTTTACAGCTAGTTTAGGAGACCAACTAGATGATGGGACTGTTGATTTATCTTTATTTAAATTTAGACATGTTGGGCACAAAATGCTACTTCCAGACATTGCTTCTACGAGTTTAGGTTTATATGAAGCTGGTGGTGGATTCGACTTAGACGACAAGTGGATAACTAATTTGCAATCAGTTAAAAATTCTCAAGGCGTGAGACAGCTTGTGGCATTTGCTTGGCGTCAACCAACTGGACCTCAAGAATTTGCTTTGTTATCGCCACATTTAGATGAAGGTACGATAATGAGAATGTTCGGAGACGAAACTCAAATGGGACAAAAGTTTAGAAGTGTTTCTAACGCAGTGTCTGAAATGATAAATGATAGAACTGGATTTATTCAGAGTCTTTCATTTGATTTAAGTGATCAACCTTCAGCTGAAGCTATGGAATTATTGAGTAAAGAAGATAAAATATTTAAATACTTAAACGCGCTAGCTCATGGACAGGAACCTATAGCAAGGCATTTTAAGCAGTCCGCTGGAGATATAACTCAAGAAGATTTACAAAGAGCAATATTTAAATTAGTTGATTTAAATGGAGAGGGAGAGACAGGAAAAGTAGTTGACTTATTTGATGGACAAGTCGGTGTTAACGTAGATGACTTTGCAAATAAGTACATGGGGGCTGGGACAGATGGTGTTAAAGCCGTAAAGCATAAATATCTGAATATTGGCGCAACATCAAAAGTAATACTTGAAAAAGCAGCTTCGACTAAAGCTGGAACAATGTTAGCTTTAAACATTGACGAAGCGCTCAAAACCGGAGACGCTGGACTCATAGCTAGTTATAGGCAAAGTAGTTTAACTCAAATTTTAAAATCTTCAGCGGTTCCTGAAGCAGATGAAAATTTTATTAAAGCAATTGAAAAAATATATGATTCAAATGTTGGGGCAGGCTCTTACAAGGAAGCGTTTAAGAGAATATCCACTGAATCAGCAGATAGATCAATCACGCCTATGGAATTTGCTGTTAGAATGTCGGGAAGAATGGCTAGGAGTGAATCAGAAGAGATAGCATTGCGGAGCGAGAATTGCCCTTGATTCAATGTTCCAAGCATCTGGAGTGAAGTCAATGTCATCTGCTCGTGGAGAATTAGGTAAATATGTTAATAGACTTGGTTGGGCAGTATCTTCAGAAGAACAAAGACTGGCAGCAGCAGGTAGAATAAGAGATTATGCACGCACCAATGCTCTTCCACAATTAGAAGAATTAGCTACAAAGCTCGAAGCTGCTACATCACTTGTATTTAATCCAGAAGGTGCAATCGACGCTGCAGTAGGTGCAGATATGAAAATAAATCTGCTTGCAACAAATAAAGAACTACTTATGGCATTTAATCTTACTAGAGAAGCTGGTTTTTCTGAAGAGATGGCTCAAACAAGTTTATCAAACGCAATTTTTTCCCTTATGTCAGAAGATGATACTACAGAATTAAGGAAAATAGCAAGAGCAGCAGGGATTGACACTGAAGATATGGATAATCCAAGTATTGTTAGAGCAGTACTTACAAAAAATAATAAAGCTAGTCAAAAACTAATTAGTTTAGTAAATCTAACATCAGAAAATGTAGGAAACGCACTTGTTTCTAATACGGCAAAGCAAATGGGGATGATAAGAGCACTACAAGAGTTGTATCCTGACATAGATTTTAGCGGAATAGGAATGGTTGGTTTTGACGAGTATGCCACACATTTAAAACTATCAGGCATAACGAGTAAAACAGAATACGGTGATATTAACAGGGTATTGGATTCGATTGCAGATGGAGGTAGAGAAGTATACGACGCACACGGCATGGAAATGCCAGAAGGTAGCGTGATAAGCCAAATAGACAATTTAACTAGAGCTGGAGGAAAGGGAAATAAAGTAAAAGGAGAGCAAGTTAAATTACAACTTCTTAAGATAATGGGCTTAGATAAGGACGGTAAAGAAAATTTTGGAACAGTAAACGTAGACGACGTTATGCAAAGTGCGATGAAGGATATAGCCTTAGAAGAAAACAGATTGGGAAGAATAAAGTATAACCCCTTTGCTCCGTCTGAACCATTAGCTGCCAGGCTTAAAACGGGACCACTAGATCAGGCCATGAATAACTTAACAGACACTCTTACAGGTCGTTTAGAGGGCGCTAATTTTTTTGGAAAATCAATGCAAGATTTAGTTATTGAAAATAATCTTTTAAGAGAAGTTAAAGACGTTAACTTCAATATGTTTACGCTTAATCCTGGTGGAAAGTTGGCAAGCAAATTAGTTGAGAGAGGTGTATTATCTCAAAGCGACATAGATCAATTATTAAAACGACAATCACGTAGTTCTTTTGATCAGGCAAAAACTATAGTTATGGGCAGATTAAAGGCATCAGAAAACTTTGCTCAACAAGAAGCTGGAACTGCTATTCAAGAATTCTTTACAGCTCACATCCAAAGATTTATGGATAAAGAAGTAACAATTGGACCAGAACTAGTTATGGAAAAACTATTGTTTGAAATAGAAGAAATGAAAAACGCAACACGTATGTCAAATCCTAGTATGATCGAAGAGACTCTCAGTGCCATGGGGTACATGTTGGAAAATGTGTTAAGCTCAGATAAACCAATTGTAATTGAAGTACCTGGAATGGAAAAATTTTCTGTTCAACAACTTTCTGCTTTTGTAAGAAATAAAAATGAATTAATGTTAACTGGTTTTTTAGCACAAAAACAAACTGATGATATGGCTGTTTTAATTAAAGCACTTTCTGACAATCGCATGATTACTGATCCAGATCTAGACGTTCCAGAAAACTTAATGAATAAAGATTTTCTGTCTAAATTATTTCAGGTAGATAAAAAATCAGCAACAAATATTGAAACAGGACTTTTAAAATCAATTCCAAAACTGGTTAACGCAGAAGAAGTGCAGCAAGTTCTAGATGGCATGGCTGGTTCATCAATAGACTTGGAACTTTTAGAAGACTTTCTTGCTTTTGACGGAGATAATTTAGATTTGGAAGGAGGTATTATTGGTCAAAGAATTAGAGACGCTTCTGCTGGTAAAACAGAAGAAGAAATTGCGCAAGAAATTACAAATAGAATAAGATTAATTGGCACGATTAGAAAAAGATACACCGCACAATTAGAATCTCAGCGTCCAGAATATCTTGCATTTGACGCTATGTTAGAGGGTGGTGAGGTAACAGCAGAAGGTATAGTAACCCCTACTCTAAGATCGGCTCCGGGAGAAAGGCCAATGGAGACGATAGATGAAGCAATAAGAAGAATGGTAGATGGTTTTAAGCTTGAGGCTGATGAAAAAACAGAGAGATTAGCTAGGTCAGCTGTTAGTAGTACATTTGCTGACACTGGTCCAGTTGCTCCTGGAAAGTACACAAGAATTCAAGACTTTATGAAGTCACCACAAATGAGAGAGTTGTACGAAGGAGCATTAAAAAATAAAGGAAAAATAGCTGGTGTAGCTGCAATCGCTACTGGATTAGCGATCTTTGGTTCAATTAACAAAAAAGAACACACACAAGAAGCTATGTCCGGTCCACCACTATTGCCTGGAGGAAACCCGTATGAAAGAATACCTAATGATCCTATGCAGTTCTCTGACGCGCCAATTTCCCAAAATGGTCAAGGAATGTCTTATAACATATCGGTAAATGGAGATCAAGATAAGATAGAAGAATTCATGAATAGGGCACGGATTAGTAACAAATGGAAATATTCAAGGTACTATGCATGATGGCCTCCCTTCTTTAGGACGTAATCCTTACGACGATATAGCGGGTTCTTTCTAATTTTAAATTAAAGGATAAATTACTTTATGGCTGATAATGTTCCTACTGGATCTGGTGGCGTAGCTAATGCTAATGCCAACCTAGTTGCAGCTGCTTCTGGACCAAAAGCTAACAGCGGTAACTCTGGTCCAGCTGGTGCAATAGTTAATTCACGGTCTAGCTAAAAAAACTAATGACTCAAGGTCACCGAGCATACAGGGATATTCTCCAGAATCACAAGTCCCATCTGATCCACTAAAAGGATCTTATGAGGGATACATGAATTCATCTCCAGCCTATATCCAATCCAATGGAGCAGGTTATGATAACCCAGTTAACCAACAAGCAAGATATAATAAAAAAAGTTATTCACTTACTGGTGATCCTTTAACATTTAAAAATAATTCAAATAATATAAAAAATTCTGCTATAATAGATAACTATTCAAGTGCTTTAAAAAGAAATTCTTCTGGAGACAGATTGTTGCAAATGCGTAAAATAGAAGGAATGTTTAGGTAATATCTATGACGATAAATCAACAAGCATTCGATTATATAAAAGAACAGTTTACCACCAAGCAGCAAGCAGACGATTACTTTCTTGAAATTCAACAGATAACATTAAATACAAATTCAAATATATTACCTGGTGCTGCATTAGCTAAATTACAAACAGTTCTACCTGGCTTTGAAGGCACAATAGGGGTATGGGCTGGTATCCGATTGCCATGGGGTATTAAAATTGCTCCACCTGATTTTAACGACGTTGCTTGGCGAAATGCAGCAATTAGGGCACTTAAACGACAGGATACAAGAACTGGCGAAAATCCAGTAGATTATATAGTCAACAGCATCCTGAAGAAGTTTGATAAAAAAATACCAACTAAAAATATTGACCTAACAGATGTAGCTTACGCAAAAGCGTTTGAAGAATGGTATAGTGCTGCCTATTCTAATGCTAGCGGTTGCTGGCACCACATAGAGTCAGCTACAATAATGGCTAGTTTTATTGGACAAAGAGTAAAAGATTTCAATATAGGTAGTGATAATCCAGCAGACACACCACAAACACCAGAAGATGTTCAAGAACCTCCAGCCGTTGAAGAAGATTTACTTGGTCCAGCAATAGAAAGAGCAGCAGTTTTAGAAGAATTTATATCTCGTGGAGCGGCCATAATTGGTTTTGATCATTCAGATAGTTCTTATTCCTCAATTTCTGCGTATTATGAAAGCCTAGTAAGAAAAAACAATGCAAGTTTTGTTTACGATAGGGCTTTTCAGGACAACTACGTTAATCAATTTATAGCAGTTGCATCTCCAACTATGGATATCGTTAAGTTAAATGATACTTATCAAAAATCTTTATTTGACAAGATCGAAGCATCGGGGTTATTTGATTTATTAAGCTACATCGATGCAATGCAAGCATATGGTAGAGCTAGATTATCTACTCTTGACAGAGTTAAGGGTAGCGCAGGTGCAGCAAACGTATTAGACGGAGTGAGAGATACTGGTTGGCTCCAACAGCTTACCGTAGTGCTGCAAAGGCTATCTAGAGATCCTGTAACATTAGCTACTATTTACAGGTATTTCCCAGAACTAGTTAATTTTTTCTTTACGGCATTAGCTGTAACCGCTGACTACTCAAACGATGGAAAAGGCGGCGGCGCAGAAGATCCACTTAATGATGGTCAGGCAATATTAAATGATTTGATGGCATCTCTTGGTCAAGTGAATGGTGAAAATATTTTTACTGGCGCATGGGATTTAATTAATACTGGTCAAAGAATAGAAAAAGCAATTTCAGAATTTCCATTTAGACAAAATATCCCACCATCTTCTCCGGACATATTCCATCTTAGATTGGGAGCAGCTAATTTTTATGTTCCACCAATTGGAATTGATGTTCAAACTCAATTTAAAACAAGTAGCATGGGCGAAGGCGCACTAAGACAAAAGAATAGCCCAAAGTTTAATTCAGGATATAAGCATACAACTATTAGCATGCAATTGTTTTTCCCTAACTACGAAGAAATTTGGGGAATATCAATTGAAGACGCTTCAAAAATTACACTAAAGGATAACTTCACAATAGACTTTAGCGGTAATGGTGACAATGAAGAAAAGATAGATAAGTTTTTATCATCCCTAAGAGGACTAGTTGCTGCGTTTAAGTATGCGCCGTTCCTTCCAGTTAGAAATCATTATTTAAATTCTGTATACGGAATAACGGGGGTTGCATTACATGGTATGTCGATTTCGACAATACCAAGTTATCCATTTGCGTTAGTCGTTACATTAAATCTATATAACTTTAACCATAAACCATTCTTACCAATGCTCAATGACTTTAACCAAGCTATTCATTGGGGTAAATTTAGGCAGTATATGGGTAAAGCAGCTGGCGCTCTCCATAATTACATAAATGAAGAATTCTTAATGTTTGGCAAAGAGGGCAGCAACACTCAAGATATTGCAAAAGCAATGCTTGACACTGATAGAGATGGAGAAGTAACTCAAGATGATCTAAGAGGAATTCAGGCAGCCTCCGATAGATTGTCAGCTCAAGCTGGCGTATCTCCTTCTAAGATTGTTAACGACGCTCTGCTTGGCTACAAGAACGAAGTGTTCACAACTAACGTAGTTAGAGAATGGACAAACGGTAGTAATTTAACGTTCTATATGCCAGCCGAAACTCAAACTAAAATATTTACTCCAGATATATCTGGGTTTAGATCTGAAGAGGAAAAAGGTTTAACTGATACAGGTAGAACTTTCTGGAATCAAATGTTGGCTAACTTTGGTATAGACGTAAATGAATCATCCGGATATCATAGAACTTTAGATTCAGTTATAACAACTTCTACTGGAAACGTTGTTGAATTCACCGTAAATCAAAAAATACTACAGAGCATTGACATATTAACAGCAGGAAGAAATACAACAGATTTTCAAAAAAAGGCTTATGATTTTATTATAACAAGTTTTATATTTCAAAATCCACAACTTGATTCAGGTAGAAAGTCTTATTTAAGAGATTTTAGTAGAACTGACAACGCATACGAAGATGTTGAAAGATATGTTTTTGGGGCGATAGTTTTCCAAGATGAGACGCTATCTCAAATAAAGTCGTTCTTTAAGTCTAAGGCTTTAAGCACAAGCTCATACCTTGACTTTATGGTTGATGAGTATTTGCAGAAGAGAGCAGTAAATACAGGAAAAACAAATGATACTGAATGGAAAGAAAAAGAAAGATCAATAATTAAAGATCAGTTTGCCGCAGGATATAGCGCTATGGTCTACGAAAGATTTTTTAAGGCTGGACCAATCAGAGACTTGATGGAAGCAGCTAGAGAAAGAAATGGGAGCTTTCACATAAGAGAGTGGGAAGTTCCAATGATAAGAGTTGACATAGATCCAGCTCACGCAATTGTTACTGACGTCTCTATCTCAATGAGCAATAATATAATTCCATTACAAGTCCAAATGCAGGACGAGCCAACTTATCAGCACGTTGGTGGTGGAGATAGTTATATAAATATTTCCATGAAAGTTTTTGGCGAAAAAGAATTAATAAAATTAAGAAAAATATTTGACCACATTAATGGACTAGCCAGACTTGAGCACGCAGCTGGAGTTATGGGCTTCTTGGGAATCAAGAATATAATAACAGCTTTAGCTGGAGTTAAATATGTTCTTCCTCTTTCTTTTAACGTTTCGACTATACCAAACTTCCCACACGTTTATGATGTTTCTTTAAGATTAGTGGACTTTGATATCTTCCAACAAAAGCGTGAACAATTGTCTTCCGAGCAACAAAGAAAGATGATTGAAGAATTTGGAACAAAGAAAAATCCATTCTTAAGAATGAAGCAATTATGGGGCTCGTTTAATGCATATCCAGATTTTCCTTTAGAGATTAGAAATAAAGATAGTGAAGTTGTGGGATGTCTTGACCCAGACTTCTATTTCAGAAGCTTTGAAATGTTTGATAGAGACGTTATACATAACGTAACTGAAAATAAGGGTAAGCTTTCTAGGCTTAACTTGTTTAATGTTGATCCATCCAAAGATATAACAGTAGTAACCCCAAGCGGCGCAATGCCATACAAGGGTTCTGCAGTCCTCGCTAAGTTTAAAGAGTATATATTAAATGATCAGTTAGATGAATTAAAAGCTTACTCTAGAGGAACATTAGGATTAAAGGCTTCAGAAACCGCTTCTTACATATTGCAAGTTCTAAAAGATGTTGATCAGCCTCATGATAAGTTCTTATTAAGTTATGTAGATTCTTTAGATGAGGGTGAGTTTGACACTAAAGATTTAGCTGACTCTAGTT
>Ga0209229_10000017_pt1 | contig 56806 bp, 77 predicted proteins | sample SanBayMetagenome_FD_187466 | JGI IMG/M metagenome (GOLD analysis project Ga0209229, IMG submission 187466) | Freshwater and sediment microbial communities from dead zone in Sandusky Bay, Ohio, USA (SPAdes) (version 2) | ecosystem: Environmental > Aquatic > Freshwater > Lentic > Sediment... | reverse complement strand
CAAAGGGCTTTGCCACACTAATTGGACCTGTTCCACGACCTGCCATATTGAAGAAGGTAGGCTCATTCTTTGAGTACGTACTGGCCGTCACTTCTTTCGGGATAGTAGGAGTTCCTGCTTTCTCTCGCTTACCTGCTTGTTCCTCATCTCGGCGAAGTGGATCATTAGGATCAGTTATTGCTGTAATCTTATCCGCGGTCGTAGTTCCACCAGTCGTAGTTCCACCAGTCGTTCTTATGCCTCCACGTTTATTAACAGCTTCTGCTACAAAAGGTGGCAGGACTCCAGGAACTTGGACTGGATAGGGTAGTTTTGTAACAGGGTCTGTCTTAAATTCTGTTTTTGGCGACTGCATCTTTGTAATTGCCGACTGAACCAACATGTCCTCTTCAGCCGTGACGTTACCTTCCGTCCACTTTTGCAGCAAACCAGGACGGTTTAATACTGCCCAATCCCAGTCACCCTTACCAAAAGGACTCTGCCCTGAGCTCTTCACAATTTGTGAAAAGAGCTTACGCTGACTTTCCACATTCGACTCAGCAGATTTAAGCGCCGCTAATTTAATAGCACGCTCTTCTTGCTGAAACTGTCCGGCGCGCTCGGCAAGCTTTGCGGGTAAGCCTTGTGCTGCAGAAGCGAGTTGCGAGGCAAACGATCCGCCCGCCACATTCGCACCTTGTGCATTACGTCCCGAGGCAAGATTTAAACCGGCCTGCGCAATATCCAACAAGGCCTGACCTTGCATCGTGCGACGATCCCCGCCACCGAGGATTTCTCGGTAAACAGGCATCACATCTTCCACAGACTGCTTTAAGTTTCCTGCGCCGCGCTGCGCCATCAGTTGTTCTTGCGCATACTTAACTAACTCTGGAGGGTAAGTAGTAGCTGGGGTCACGCCCTCCTCACCGGACCCCTCTTGAAAACGCTGAACTTGGACGTATCCACCCTTGGCCATGTTAATTGGCGCTTGGGCCGTGGGCGGTGGAGCGGGAGGCGCCATTAATGCGCCGATACCACCTTCTGCACCGGGTGGTACAGGGGGCATACCCATTTCTGGAGGCATACCAGGTGGCATGCCCATTTCTGGAGGCATACCAGGTGGCATGCCCATTTCTGGAGGCATACCCGGTGGCATACCGGGTGGCATCCCTGGGGGCATACCCGCGGGCAGCGCACCAATTCCGCTCTGTGCGGCAAGCACGGGCTGCAACAGCGCCAATACTTCGGTGGGTGTGTCCATGGCAACCTCTTCACCTACGAGATTGGCCAATTCGTCCACGCGCGCATCAACCGAGCGCATGTCGCCACGCAAGTTATTCATCAGAATTTCTGGTGAATTAGGCGCGCGCTCATCCATTTCCTCGGCCTCAAAGTCTTCAGCGTCATCATCCATAAAACCCTGCATGATGCCTACGTTCTCGACCATATCCTCAGGGATCGGCTCGGCCATACCCCCTTTATTAAACATCGGTCTGCTCAATACTTTTGATTTCATTGCGATTCCTTAGAATAACTTCGAGGCCGCACCCGCTGCCGACAAGCCAGAGATACCTAGACCCACCGCCTGCGCAAGGGGGCTTACACTCGGCGCAGTTTGTGCAGAAAGCGTCATCTGGCTCGAAGGCGCACCCTTGTAGATGTCCGACAAGAAGCCCAACTGCTGATACGGCGACATGGCCTTCTGGAGTTCCGTGGCACGGCGTGCTTCAAGCTGCTGCTGCACATTCTGCTGCTCGATTCCACCAAGCTGTGACAACATGCTGACGTCTGCCGCACCCAATTGCTGCTGCGCTTGTCCAAGAGCGGCTTGCTGGATACCCAACTGCCCAATCGTCGAGCCCAACTGACCAAGGCCCATGCCCGTCTGGTAGTCAACACCTGCGCGTTGTGCGCCAAGCGCGCCAATGCCTTGTCCAAGCGAGCCGTAGAGCTGTGCGCCCTGACCCGCAATAGCGGCTTGTTGCGATGCGATTTGAGCAGGTAAAAGCCCCATCTGCGCTTGTTGCGAGCCGAGTTGACCTTGTAGTCCTGCTTGTTGTGCAATCAGGTTTGCTTGCTGCGATCCGATTTGGCTTTGCAATCCACCCATCTGACCCAAGCCTTGGGAGGCGGCTAATTGGCGTTGCTGCTGTTGCTCAAAGCTGCCCATGCCTGCTTGCTGCGCTTGCAAGTAATTTTGTGAGTAGTCTTGGAAGATACGCTGCGACATGATGTCTTGTAAGCCACGCTCTGTTTCTGCGCGCTGAACACCTTCTCTTGTGCCACCAAAGGCGCCTGTTCTAGCCGCTTGCGCAGCCATCTGTTGGCGTGCAATGTCCGCTTGCCTGCGCATTTCCTGCGTGGCTTGTTGCGTGACCATTTGCTGGTAGGGGTTCATGAATTCTTGCGTACGTGTTGGGTCATACGCTTGAGCGCTGCCCAACAAACCACCAATGCCCTGTCCAACGGTTTGCTGTGCAAGCTGTTGTCCTGGCATTCCTGCCGCAGTAATTCCACCTGCGCCGGCCACCCCTTGTGCAAGGGTTTGTGCGCCACGTCCAATCTGATCGTAGCCGTAGCCCGCGGCCTGCGCATAGGCAGGAAGCTGCCCCGCTGCGGACAAGCCTGTTTGCATGGCTTGTTGTGCGGCCATGAACTCAGGGGCGACGTTAATGCCTGCTAGGCCTCGAGCGCCGGTTTGGGCAAGGTTTTGACCCTGCGAAATCCCCATCCCTGCGGCCTCAAGGTACGGCTGATAGGAGCCAAGACCGTACTGCGCAAGTTGTGAGGCCTGCTGTTGCGTGGGCGAGAGTCCTGCCGCTTGGTACGCGGGCAGATTCATAGGTATAGCTATTTGATCTTTCGCAGCCTTTAATAAGCCTATCTTGTAGGCTTCAATGTCCGGTGCTTCGCGGACTATTTGTTCGACGATTTCAGTTGCCATTATTGGCCTCTTCGAGTTGTTTCATTAGGGCGTACATGCGTTTAGCACCCTCGCGCCGTGAGCCGTTGCCCGCGCCCCTAACAGCGCTTGCGGTCATCACAAATTCGCCGTCCGAGAGCATGGCGGGAATAGAGTCAGAAGTGCCGGTTCCTGGACCGTCAATCGGACCGTCCATGGGGATGTATTCATCCATGTCAGTCGGGTAGTCAGGCTCCTGCGCCGAACCGCCTTCTGCAAAGCGACGCACATTCTGTTGCGGCATGTATTGTGCAGGCATTCTACGCACAAGCGGTGTTGAGTACATATTCTCGTAAGAGGTAGGGGCGTAGGTGGTCGTCGCTGCGGGGACTGTTACCCCGTAACGCTCAGGATCCTGCTTGTATAAGTCATATCCTGTTTGCTGTGGAATCAGTCCTGGTTTGACTGATTCAGGGGTTTTAAAGCCACCCGCAAGAGACATGATGCCTAAGCCGGCTGCAGCAAGAGGTAGATACTGACGAATAGCGCTGGGTGCTTTAGATGCGGTTTCAAAAGCTAATTTTTTTGCATACTCAGAAGCATTAGGTCCTAATGCTCTTACAGCAGCCTCTCCTTTTGCAATTAAATCCGCAGTAGAAGGTGCTTCTGGCAAGAAGAAGTTCTTTGCCCTATCAAACAGTCCTGTTGCACCTTGTTGCGTGTCCAAAAGACCTTGCTGTGCTTGCTGAAGCAAGTTAGGGGCATCTCCATATTCGCCAATAAATGCGCCTGCTGTTTTTCCAGCATAATTAGCAGGCGGGACATAATCAGAGCTAACAGTAGGAGCGGCAACAGTAGGAGCGGGTGCGGGTGCGGGTGCGGGTGCAGTAGCCGTACTACCATACTGAATTTCTGAGCCTGGACCACCACCTATCCCTCCATAACGACTGCCAACAGAACCCACGTCTAAGTTAGCTAAATCGACCTGAGGAACACTGGTTCCACCCACCGCACCTTGCGACACCTCGTAGCTAGGCGTAAAGGGCGGCGATGTAATGGTTCCGCCCGTAGGTGGAGCAACAGGGAAGGTCTGCGCACCTGTAGGTGTAACGCTAGGTGTAACGCTAGGCGCTGATGGGGGCGCTATAGAGGCGGGCGCCATATCGCCATAGCTACCTAAATCAGCGTAGCCTGCGGTGCTGGTAGAAGTAGGTGTTCCTGCACCGACTAGGTTTTTAGCCCCAGATACAAGACTATCCCACTGCCCAGCGACAGTTGTTGGACCTGCGTAGCTGCCTGCGGCAAACGCATTTGCGCCACCTAAGACACCTGCACCCAGTCCTGCACCCAAACCACCAATTGCGCCCATTTTCAACGCAGCGCCAATACCTTGACCCGCCAACATGGAAGAGCCAAAACCACCAACAAAGCCGCTAACTGCAGCCACTCCGGCCGTGGAGGTCACGCCCAAAAGTCCAGCCGCAGCGGGTCCTAAAAAGAAACCCAGTGCAACCGCAGTCACAACCTTGCCCACAGTACTGCTGGCAAACTTCTTGACTCCGCGAGCAATGGCTTTTACACCACTAACAATGGCTTTACCCACCGATTTAAATGCGTTACCAACTGATTTAAAAAGCTTGCCTAAAAAGAATTCTGGCAGTCCTGTAGACGGGTTAATTGTGCCGCTACCGCCACGGCGACGCAGCATACGTGCCTCAGAGGGCGTGATGTGCGCAAGCATCGTGTCGCCACGACGTCCCATCTTGGCCATTTCAGCCGCCAAGGGCTTCAGACCCGCAATACCACCCTGAGCAAACGCTTGTGGTGCACCAGGCTCCACCGCCCCCATGGGCATGGAGGCAATACCACCTGCCTCAGGTGCTTGCTCTTGGGGATAACCCGTGTTCATTTGATCGAGAACTAAGTTCAATGCGCCGAAAAACTCCGCATCAAACTGCGCAGGCAACAAGTCCTCAGGTACGCCTTCAGCCAAGAATCCTGCACGCAGTTCTTGGTACTTTTCAGGCTCTGCCATAATCGCATCGACCATCTGGCCAATTGCGTCTAGAATTTGGGGAGGAAGATTGGCGCTTTTAAGCGTTCGGCGCAACTCAGAAACCGTTGCAGGATCCGCCTTTTCGCCTTCCTTCAGGAGCTCTGTACCTACCTGGACTGGATCAGCCGTGGCGCGCGCTTCTTCAAACGCAGCTAATGCCGCAGGATCAACGCCCGCCATCGGGTCTACAGGAGGGGTACTTGCTTGTTCGGGCGCTTGGGGAAGCGCCATAATGCCTTGCATCGCGTCTGCCATGTTCTATACCTTTAAATTTTAGCCATAGACCACACAGGGCCGCGCGCCAGCAACCGACGCGGAGATTGGCTCATTATGCTCCAAAAACCTAGTTTCTGTCTACTTCTAAATACGATAAATAGAAGGTAACATCCGCCTCCGAGGACTCTATTGCAAGCTCATCTGAAGACTCAAGAACTAGGGAAACTCCACTTAATGCGTCCATCGTGCCATTAACCGGCAAAGAGTATGAACGCAACAGATAATACGGGGTCGCACCCCCCAAGGGATAGACAATCACGTCCAATACCGAGCTTGTTGAATTTGCATTCGTAATGCGCAAGGAAGAAGCAATCGCCGTGTTGGCCGCCGGTACCGTATACAAGGTTTCTTCGGCCGCCGCTGCAGGGATCAAATGCTTACGTAGGTATTTATTTGCCATATCAATTTCCTTCTGCAGAAACAAACGCCGCAGTCAGAATAACTGTCGGTATTTCAGGGCGCGTCGGGCTTGTTCCTGCCGCATAATGCTCAAGATATACGTCCGCTAATTCCGCCCACCACGCCATCTCTAAATACTCACTTGTCGGGTTGGTGACCGTAAAAATCCCCGCAATTGCAGGTGTGGCATGTCCCCAAATTGATGCGCTTTTGCGTGGGGGTAAATCAAACCTTGTGTTACTAAGCGGGTAATTTACCCCCGTGTTCTTTGCCCAAAGCTCAAATTCTGAAATAGTGTTCTCATGGTTTGCCACTTGAATACTCACGTTAATCAGATACTGTCCCGCGTAGTCAAACAAAAGCTTCGAGGCCCGTGATCCTTGGATCGTGATGCTTGCGACTTCTTGCGAGGTATCTACCGTGTATACACCCACCCCACCCGTGGTACCGCTGACTTGTGCAGCAATCTTTGTGCCCGCCGTCACGCCCGTGCCGCTAATCGTCATGCCATTCAAAATAGTGCCAGACGAGACTGCCGATACAGTCATCACGGTTCCCGCACCAGGTGGCGTGCCATCGTTAATGGTTGCCGTAAAGCTTGCCAAATGATTACCTACGCGCACGCCATTACCAAAAATAGGCGTGTTAAACGTCACTATATTCTCTGAGGTGGTGCCCAAGCTCTTATGATCCAGCGTATCCATAAACATGCCGTAGGGCAGCAAAATACCACTGCTTGGCTGAAACCCCCGCACGCCTCCAGCAAAACCGCCCGCGGCACTCCCGCCGCCGCCCGCGAACCACGCATTAGCCCCTGCAATATTGTCAGAGGCCGTGGGCGTGTAGCTCGTATTAAGCTGCAACACGACCTGCTCAAGTGAGCGCACCAACTGGTCAAACTGCTCAGGGCTGTATTGAACAGGATTGGCGTTGGGCAGACGGGTGTTAAATATCTTGGCCATGGGTTACCGCAAGCCGTCAGGTTGAGCATCAATTCTAAGCGTACCAAAGCGCCAGTTTGTGTTCAAATCCACGCTCTCAATGCGCAACTGAATCTGTCGCCCGCGTGCGCGCGTATCCACCTTTTGTGTGGTAGGCGTAATGACGTAAGGATCTAGCGAGCTTGGGCTCGCCGTTGCCTGCGGATATGGGCGCAGTAAGCAGCGCACGGTCAGATTCCCCACTTGATTCTTAAAGTCAGGGATAAAGCGCTTCATAAAGAGCATGTTATCGCCATCGCCTAAGTCAAAATAACCCGAGACAATGTACGCGTCAATGGGCTGTCCGTTTGCGTCAAACCCGTCTTCTTGGTTGTACGCAATGCTGCGTCCTGCAGTTAGTCCCTGAATTGTTGTCAGACTAGGCTCTGTACTATTAACCAAATACTCAGTCGCAATGGGTCTGCGATAAGTACCAATATCTGTCCATGCACTACGTGGCATTGAGCCAATCGACCAGACGTTTTCAAGGTAGTTATACGTTACAAACCGATCGTTATAGTCAGAGGTAAAGGAGCTATACCACCACGTCACTTCGTTAAATTGTGAGTTTACACCGGCGTGGAACTTAGACCCTTGCACCAAGTTCAGATCCTTGAACACAAAGTCTTGGACCGTACATGCCATTTTCTTGACCGTTCCGTCAAACATGTAAAAAGCCTCTGGACCCATCCAGAACGCAATACCGTTGACATCAACAGCCGCGTGAGCCCCGATACAGCCGCAGTTAGCACCCAATTGCTGGAAACCAAAAACAAATGGCGGACCTACAAACTGCATACCATGCAGCGATGTATCTGTGAAAATCAGAATCTGACCACGTGAACGGATTGCAGAAACAATCCGACTACCGTCCGTCAAGCGCTGACCGCCCGCCGTATTGGTCGCAGTCTCTACAAAATCGTTTAAGTTTTCTTGGTCAGAGAACCGCACAAACATCGGATCCTGAGTGCTTGGTACACCAATCGTAGACTCCGTGCCGAAACAAACAAAATGCCTGTCGGGGGTGGATATAAGCGCATACTTACTCTTGGTGGGTGCTCCTGCAATGATCGTGGCCCGCGTAGCGAGGCCCGCGGAGGTGTCATACAAGTAAGCAGGACCATCCACCAATTGGCAAACCACGTCCTCACCAAAGGCATCTAACTGCCATATTCTTGATGTAATCTGGTTGGCAACAGAGGCAGGACGGGGTGTACCCCATGTAGACAAGCCCCAAGTACCGACGCCCCACCCAAAGTCAAAATAGTTAATATCTGTACCTACGTTAATCTGATATGTAGCTACAGTAGCGGCGCCACCATCACCTGTATCTGACGCATTCGCCGCAATTGGTGCGGTGATTTCATAGGTATCATCGTCCACAACCAGCGTAATCTCGTACTCTTGGTTTAATACAGGAGCCGTAATTACACCTCCCAAGGACACTGCCGCAGAAAAGGTAACAAAATCGCCCGTAATAGCGCCGTGATCAACCTGGGTAACCGTAAGGGTTGTAGAGCCATCGACAGCCACAAATGTAGCGTCGCCTGGGTCTGAAGTTGCGCGAATCGGGGTGATATCTGCCCATGTGCCGCTGGCAAAAACGTAGAGTTTACGGGTGGTACCAATGATCATATGCGCTGTACCGTCTAGCGCATTCCATGTAAACGTGTCGCTTGCAAGGCCAATTAGGTACGTTTCATTTTGGTCAAAGGGTGTCCAACCGCCTAATTTTTCTGGCAAACCGTAACGAAACCGTACGTGGTCGCAATCCGTCCAGCCGCCTTCGGCACCATATTCGGTGTTTTGTTTATCAATGCCAGGTGTAAGCGCTAAACGTATGTATGCCATGATAAAACCCTATTTTCTTCCGATTTTAACTGGCTTGGTCAAAGTAGTCCATGAGCTTGGAGTACTTCATTTGACGGTCATCTAGCCCGTTAAAACCGCCGTTAATCCTTTTACACATCCCACCCACGTCCTGAGCGTCAGCCAGCGTGTTAAGCCTGTTCACATTCCAGAACCATCCAGCAGATTCGGCAGCGTACTTGGGCTGCTCGACGATTTCAGGGTGCTGCAAGGCTTCGTTATCGCAAGCCATACTGTAGGCGACATAGTTATTTTTGCCAGTCAACTGGATCAGACCCCTGCCCAAAAACTTAGCTCCATCTCCAGAGGCTTCGTCCCCATTGCCCATCCTGTCAGCGTAGGCACGGTTGGCAATCTTTTCTGGCTGCATGGCGTATCTTTGAGCTATCTCCACATTCGGGAAACGGCTAGGCCAGACACGCATCAGGCTCGCAGCGGAGTAGTTCAAGTTCTCTTTGACAAACTTAAAGCCTGCGCTCTCATGCGCCACGTTACTCAAGAACCCCGCAATCCTGAACGGTGTGTCAATTGCAAACTCTTCACAGGTCTCGTTTAATGCGTTTACCCACTTGTCGGCAAGCTCAGGGGTTGTGATGCAGTGCAGCATGGGGGTGGTTACCAACATTATTTATTTCCTAGGCCATGCACGTTGGAAGGTTCTGGAATCAGAGGCGTGTCCGTCAGCATCTTTTGCCATCTCAACAAGTCGAGTTGAACACTCTCCGAATACGACAGAGAGAGTTGAGGCATAGTTACGGGTGGAGGCGCAGGTACTACTGCCGATGGTGACGCTATTGGCAAGTTGTTTGCGCACCCGACTAAGCTCAGAGCGAGCAGAGGCAGCAGAATTAGCATTCTTCTGTGCCAGTTTGTTAGCTTCTTCGAGAGCATCATCTTTCACCTTTTGGAGTCTGACCGTCTCAGCTAAGGCGGCTTCTGTGGCTTTGGATAAGTCCTGACTGTGACGGGCAATCATCTGGTCAATCTTGCCGTTTAAGCGCCATCCGTTCGCAGTCCATCCACCCAATGCACCAATCACAAGGGCGGCAGCGGCAGCGATTACGGTCGTCTTAAAATCTAGCATTTGTGTAGTCTATGTTGTTACGGTAATCACGCCCACTGCGGCTCATGGGGTCGTCGTACTGGTAGTCTTTTCGCTTGCTTACCATAACATTGCGATCATCCCACGCCGCAAAACCGATGTACGCACCCACTACACTTGCGATGAACATATAGAAAGGAACCGCTATCTCGCCAAGCTCACGGGAGTTTGTGCCAAGAACCAGCAGGGGGTAGCCTATGCCTGCGACCATACAGACCCAAGCCATATGCCTGCGGTTCTTCCAGCGGTCTATCTCATTAGGCATCTGTATACGCCCAAACCTCTTCAGGCTCGACAGGCCATACGTCTACCGTCACAGGCGGGTTAACAGCAATCTTTCTGACATTACTGCGGTAAGCAGCAAATTCAGCGGAGTTCGTCAGGTATGGGTCGGATACCGCTGGGTCAGAGACGTCAGGGATGGTTGTCCAATCTGTCTGCTGCAACAAGGTTTCTGCCTGTGCTTTATTAGCCTGTCTATCCGACTCATCACGCTGTGCAATCTGCTCTGGTGTCATGTCAACCACAATCCAGACTTGCTCCCAGCGTTGATCTTCATCGTTATAAACGGGCGTACCCTCTTGCAGATACTGGTCGTTTGTAATGACGGGAGGGGTTGTGTTGTAGACGATATACACACCAAAAGATTCCAGCGTAGCGTTGCTAATGTCAGCAGGAAAACTTGTTTCGGGGTTGTCTTGTATTAGATTACTAACGCTGTATGGGTATTGCACCACAGCGCCGTTTTCAATGAGTGCGTACATTTAGCTCACCTGTGCCTGTAAGACAGCCATCATAATCTTGGCTTTCTTTTGTTCAATCTTTTCAGATGCCAACAAACCACGAAGCTGCTCCGCAAATGCAGACAAATCAACTTGCTCATCAGCAGGCAGACTAGAAATTTGCTGCAATGCCAAAGCATAGTTGTCGATGTTGATCTGATAATGCATCACCTCTTGCACTCTTGCTTCAAGTGCGGAGTTTAGGATTTCTTCACGGGTTTGTACTTTGTCAGTCATTTGACTTCCTTTATAGTTAGTTGATTTTACCGAAAGCTACGCCTCGCCCAGTTCCGGCAGGTAATGTTGCTGGGTCAGCATATTTAGTTCCAAAGCCTGAGCCGCTCCAAGGATATGCCGTGATAAATGGTGATGAAACATTAGCTAAAGTTATAGCAGAACTATCGGGGCTAAAGGATACGCCATATAAAAAGTTAGGTGGTAAAGTAGCAGGATTAGCAAATTTCGTCCCGAAACCAGAACCTGACCAAGGATATGCGGTAATAAACGGCGATGTAAAGTGAGCTACAGCTATGGCAGAACCGTTCGGACTAAATGCTACAGCAGTTCCTGTTCCCGCAGGTAAAGTAGCAGGATCGGCGTATTTTGTACCGAAACCCGATCCTGACCACGGATAAGCAGTTACGAATGGAGATGAATCATGAGCAACAGCAATAGCAGAACCGTCAGGACTGAATGCCACACCATTTCCAGTACCAGCAGGTAAAGTAGCAGGGTTAGCGTACTTAGTACCAAATCCAGAACCAGACCAAGGGTAAGCTGAGATGTTTGGTGATGTAGTGTGAGCTACAGCAATAGCAGACCCATCTGGGCTAAATGCTACGCCTTGTCCAGTACCAGCAGGAAAAGTTGCTGGGTTGGAATACTGGGTTCCGAATCCACTACTAGACCAAGGATAGGCGGTTATGCGGGGTGATGCGTCATGTGATACGGCAATAGCAGAACCATCAGGACTAAAGGATACGCCATATCCAGTTCCTGTAGGTAAAGTTGCTGGGTTAGCAAATTTAGTACCAAATCCTGAGCTAAACCAAGGGTATGCCGTAATACGAGGCGATACATCATGCGCTACAGCGATGGCATTTCCAGAAGGACTAAACGCCACACCAAATCCATATTCAGTAGGTAACGTAGCTGGGTTAGCGTATTTAGTTCCAAACCCAGAAACACTCCACGGATAGGCTGTAACAAACGGAGTATCGGCGTGAGCCACAGCAACACTATAAATAGGTGGTGGCGGATCGCCTACTGTACTCCATGCTACGCTTGTCGCATTTCCAGTAGGAAGAATAGCAGGGTCAGCATATTTAGTGCCAAACCCTGAACCTGACCAAGGGTATGCTGTAATGTATGGTGATCCAGAGTGAGCAACAGCAATAGCAGAACTATCAGAACTAAAAGCTACACCACTTCCAGCACTAGTAGGCAAGGTAGCTGGATCGGTATACTTTGTACCGAACCCAGCGCCGCTCCAAGGGTAGGCAGTAATATAAGGTGAATTAATGTGAGCTACAGCTATCGCAGAACCATCAGGACTGAATGCTACGCCTCGCCCAGTGCCAGTAAGTAATGTTGCAGGGTTAGCGTACTTTGTACCAAAACCTGAGCCTGACCAAGGGTAAGCTGTTACAAAAGGCGTTGTTTCGTGAGTCACAACAATGGCAGAACTGTTTGGACTAAAAGATACTTTATTTCCTTGACCAGTAGGTAATGTAGCTGGATTAGCATATTTTGTACCAAAACCTGAGCCTGACCAAGGGTAGGCGGTTATGAAAGGTGTTGTACTGTGAGCTACCGCTATAGCATTTCCAGAAGGGCTAAAGGCTACGCCGTTTCCAGCACCAGCAGGTAGAGTAGCGGGATTAGTATATTTTGTTCCAAAGCCAGAAACACTCCAAGGGTAAGCAGTTACGAATGGAGATGAATCATGAACTACAGCAATAGCAGAACCGTCAGGACTGAATGCTACGCTCTGCGTAGTACTACCTGTAGGTAAGGTTGCTGGGTTAGCGTATTTAGTTCCAAACCCGCTGGCAGACCAAGGGTAGACGGTTATGAAAGGTGTTGTACCGTGAGCTACCGCTATAGCATTTTCGGAGGGGCTAAAGGCTACGCCTCTTCCAGTACCAGTGGGTAAAGTAGCAGGATTGCTATAAACCCCACCAAAACCCGTTGCTCCCCAGTTATATACGGCAATAAAAGGTGAAACAGCGTTCCCCACAGCAATAGCTTGCGGCTTATTCCCCGCCCCCTGACTCGCCATCAATCCTTTAGACGCTAACATTACGCATCTCCCACACGAGCGCCGTAAATAGTCGTACTAACCTTCCACAGCGTAATCACAGTAAACCCTGTGGTGTTAAGCGTAGGTGCGTTACCGCCGTCAGTCTTCCACGTTACCGCAAGCGATGACCAAGTGACTGTATAAGCACTTCCATCGTCAATCATCAGCGTAATAGACTGCCCTGCGTTCCATGTGCCTGCGGTAGGTGTGCTGTTACCAGAGAGCGTCCAAGTCTGAATCGAGCCGTCAGCAGGTGATAGCGCAGGAGTCGTACCCGACACAGCAAACACTTCTTCTGTGTAGCCATCGTTAAATGTCGGGCTGGCTAGGGTCGGGGATGTGCCAAAAACCAAAGCACCTGAGCCTGTTTCACCCGTAACCGCCGCCGCTAAGTTTGCAGAGGATGGCGTACCCAAGAACGTAGCTACACCTGAACCTAGTGAAGTGATGCCCGTACCACCGTTGGCTACGGGGAGTGTGCCTGTTATGGCGTTTGTTTGATTTAACGCAACTGCACCGAATCCAAGCGCTGTACCTGAACGACGAAGCACTTGATGGTCAGACGCCGCTGCAATATCCGCTGGGTCGCCTGTAGAGTTTGCAGAACGACCAATCACAGAAAGCGCTGCTGAGTCCCGCAAAAGGGTGTCAGAAATCCCGTTGGTAGCAACGGATAACGTGCCTGTAGTAGTAATCGGGCCACCTGTTAGCCCAGTGCCTGAAGCAACCGAAGTTACCGTGCCACCCGAACCTGCGGCGGCAATCGTAATAGACCCTGCACCATTAGTAATAGTGACACCTGAACCAGCAGTTAGTGTTGCTTTAGCCAGCGTATTTCCTGTGGTGTTACCTATCAGCAGTTGACCGTTGGTGTACGTTGTATCCCCTGTACCGCCACGAGCAACAGATAATGTACCCGTTGTACCCGCAACAATAGGCAACCCTGTGGCATTTGTAAGTGTGCCAGAAGATGGTGTTCCTAGAGCGGGTGTTACTAGAGTGGGAGATGTTGCAAAAACCAATGCCCCCGATCCTGTCTCGTCTGTAACAGCCGCAGCTAGGTTTGCTGAAGAGGGCGTACCAAGGAATGTAGCTACACCCGCACCAAATGACGTAATACCTGTTCCACCCTTAGCCACAGCAAGAACACCCGTGACGTTAGCCAAGTCTTGAGCGACCAATACAAAGTCCGCACCATCCCAAGCAACAAGCGCCGCAGTATTCGTAGCAATTGACACGCCCGTCGTAGCAGAACCCTTAACCACCACGGCTGCATTAGACTGATTGTCTACGATGTAAGCTTTACTTGATGATGGAACAATGATATTACGTGAGACACCGGGCGTTCCTGTTGGAATAAGAATCGCACTTCTGGCTTGGTTAGCTGCGCCAGAACCTGTAGTCGTGAGTGTCCAATCAGCGGAGGTTACGCTTGCTGTAGCGCTGCCTGCGATGGCGTCTTCGACTAACTCAGTGATGCTGTCGTTAACAACGGTTCCCCAAGTATTGGCTTCAGTACCGGGTACTGGCTGGGCAAATCCCAAAAGAGTAGTGTAATTAATCGTCATGTCAATATTCCCTTTATGCTGCTATTTTAGTCCAGATACCCGCCTGTGCGTCATTTACAACTTGCCAATTTGCATTCTGGCTGTCATTTACAATGCCCCAGACAATGGTTGGATTAATAAGTCCTACTGCTTGGACACCTATTACGTTGACGCCTACCCCTGCTCCAACTTGTACCAATCCCACAGAGGCGAAAGCCTGAACGCCTGTTACGTTGACTGCAACCGAAATAACAACACTGTTGCTTCCTAGTTCGGCAGTAGCGCTCACCCCTGTTAGGGTAACGGAGGAATCGGCAGTAATAACTGTTGTTCCCACCTGTCCTGAGGCTTGTACGCCAATTACGTCAACCGTTGCTCCAAGGCTAAAAGATACTATACCGAGTTCTGTTGTACCCTCTACGCCTACAAGATCAACTACCGTTCCTGTTACCGCAATAACATCACCAAGTAACGCAGAAGCACTAACTCCAGTTACGGAGATTTCAGCACCTCCGGTAATGGCAACATTACCTATCTGTCCTGTTGCCGAAACGCCAGTAACCGTAACGGCTTGGACAAGCTCAACCGTAACACTTCCAACTTCGCCCGTACCCGCTGCACCAGTAACAGAAACATCCGCACCTGCAGCAACAACAGCACTTCCAACCTGTCCAGTGCCTTCAACCCCTGTAACCAGTACATCGATCGCCGACACTACATCTACTTGCCCTACTTCTCCTGTCGCCGAAACGCCTGTAAGTAATGCCTCTGCATTACCCGTAACCGCAACAACGCCAACCTCTCCCGTTGCCGAGACAGAATTGTTTCCTTCACCCCAAGCTGCGACTCCCCAGCCTTCGGATCCGAATCCGCCAAGTGCGATCTGTACATCAGCCACATTTCCGTCCTATTAGGCGATACGGATAATGGCGTCAGTTGCATCAGCCGTCGGGAAAATAATTGTAAACGTTCCGTTGGTAGAGGTTTTTGCTCCAGCAAAGTCAAGAACGCAAACAGTAGGGTTTGTGTAAGTGTGCGTAGGCGTGCTGTTGTAAATCAACGCACCATATGCGGTGATTGTGGCACTCGTAAACGACAGGTCAGCAAAGTCTGTGAATGCAGTCGTGCCGCTAGAAGTTGGCGTCACGTTTACAAGCGTTCCACCACCTGCCGCATAAGTGCCCGAGTTGGCCACTTCGTTTGTCACCGTGTACGCAGTCGTAGCCGCAGTAAACGCAGCGCTATCGTCGTACAAAGCAAGCTTAAAAGTGTCTCCGCCAGCAGTGCGGAAGTCATGTACGGCCTCCATTAACTGCGTCTTGAAACTGGTACACATGAAATTTCCGGTAAAAGCCATAATTATTCCCCTAAAAGGTGTACTAAATTTGAATGTCCAGCCTTTGTCAGCCTAATTGCAATGGTTGCATTGTGCTGATTGACTGCTTCCTTTAAATAAACAAGCGCTACGTTCTTCACAGCACTCTGAAAAGCGATTGCTTGGTCACGAATAGCCGGATGGCTGTTATTGCCTACCGAAATAATCTTGTCCACCATGCGTTGCGCAAGTTCTTCAGGCGTATGACCACGATCATTCGTGGTCGCAACCTTGACTTTATTCAACAGTACTGGCGCTTGTCCTATGTTCATGGCCCAGGGCTCTCCGACTTAATGGGTAAACGAATCATGCCGTCTCTGTACTCATCGCGACGGCGGCGTCCTTGCTGCTCAATGCCCAGACCCTGTACAGCCTGCTTATAGCTGTTTTCAAAGTACTGCAGCATCTCCAACGGACCCTTAGTGTAACTATACGCTTGGATCAGGCAAGCATAAAGCAATGCTTCAGGCGCGTTGTTACTAATCCACGTTGTTGGAGTAGCTGGAGAAAGCTGAGTAGGACGGTAAATGTACCCAAGCTCAACAGTAAAGCTTGCGTTAGGTGTAGGCGCCAGATAAAACGTATTCTGATTCCAGACGGAATAGTACTTAGGTACTCCTGTCTCAGCACCATTTGACCAATACTCTTTCATAAACGACGTGTCACGGAAATCAAGAAAAATCTGATCCGTGCCTGACGTTAACATTAAATAACGATGGGTCAGGATATCACTAGGGGCAGTTAAAAACTTATTGCCCGAAGTGGTGTTGGCTGTAGCCTCTACCTTAAATACATCCAAATCAATGTCACGCAAAATACGATTTTCAGCCATCGTAATAAACGTGTTGATGACAGAAGGGGAGAAGACGTTTGCGTCTACCTCAGTGTAATTGCGTAAGTTCGTGACGAGCTCGTCATATGTCATGATGTCACCACTGTAACTGAACCAATCTTACCCACTCCCACTACCGCTTTGGTAGGAGGATAAGGCTGCATGTTTGTGCCACCATTGGCGCTGCCAAAACTTTGAAAGGCCGAGAATCCAGGCGATCCAACAAAGACTGAAACAGGTTCAATGCGGTCTGGACGAGGATTACGCAACGCAATCGAGTCCCCTCTGTATTTTAACGGTTCAAGCTGCGGCTCTTTAGGCTCGTAGTCTTCTGGACACACCATAAAACCGCGCCAATTCTTGCGCAACGTGTTGTACTCGTAGCGTTGGCCACAGTAGTCACACAGTGCATACGAGAATTTTCCGGTTGCAAAAGACATTTTAGTACCCTACATCAGGGACAAAATGCACACTCGCAGTATCGCGGTCAGCGAGTGCGGCGCGTTGGAAATCCTCTTCATAGATTTGCTTTAAAGCCGCCGCACGATCGGGCGCGTACTTTAATGAGAGCATGTACGCCAAACCACTTGCCAAACAAGGCAGGAAACGGAAGTTAACATCCGCCGTGTTGGTGTAATCCCCAGCATCTTCGATACGTCGTATACGGTAATAGACAAAGGTGTAGATTTGATCCGAAGCGGGATACAGGTATACCGTCGTTGGATTAGAGCGTTGGACGTAGTACTGAGAAGGGCGCGCTTGCGTCGTCTTGTCAGGCACGTTCAAGTACTCTTCACGGCTAATGCGATCAATCGTGATGTCCGTACTAGGACCCGAATTGCTTAGACGAATAACGGCGGACAAGACGTTGACAGTATCCGCGGCAAGCACTAATTCCCGCGAACCCTGAACAAGAGGGAATGTCGCTTCCTCAATAGTCCAAAGGTTCAATCCGCGGCTTGCCCAATCCAAGAACAACAGATTCAAGGAACGACGAGCACTGGTCAACTGATAACCATTGGTCATCCTCATCCCGCATCTCTCGAAGCTTTCTTCAATCAGATCGTCGATCTGTAGGTTGAAGTCAGTCGTTCCTGAAGTGGCCATTATTTAACCATCCCGCCTTTTTTGAGCTTTTTGCCCATGGCCATGCGCTTGTGTTGGTTAACAGCGCCACCGTTTTTCATCATGACAGGACCCGTAGTCTGCGATGTTTCACTCAGCATCTTGTTCCGAGGACCCGTTCCTACTGCTCCGCCGCCTTTAATTGCAGCACCCATTCCACGTCCGGCCATGATTATTTCCTTGTAAAGTAGTATTTAAGTAACTTTGCGGAAGGGTTTAACCTTCTTACTAATGCGTTTCGGTTGTGCTACAAACTGCTTTCCTGCTGCCTTACCCTTGCGTTTTGCACGCGTAGTTGCGGCATATTCAGCAGGAGTTAAGGCCTTAATTGCGGCCTTTGGAAGGTATCGCTCACCTGTTTCAGACGACTTCTTGCCACTTTTTGTTTGCCAATCAGCATCGCCCCAAGCCTTTAAGGATTTTTGCGGAGCTTTCACTTATAGCCTCCGCCGCCGGCCTTATAGCGTTTGGCCAAAAGCTGTGCCTTGCGCCCGCTCCACTGGCCTGCACCTGTGCCTTGTACCGCAGCCGCTTTGATGCTGTTAAACATCCGCTTGCGCATCCCAGGCTTGGTGTAGTTACCCGACTCGTTTACTTTGGACTTGGCTTCGCCGCCTTTGGCATACGTTAAAACTTCCATGTCATCTGGGCGAGTTTTTTCCTTACCCTTTGGCATTTTGGAAGCTAAAATTACGCCCATTCCACGACAAGTTTTCATGGCCTCGCCTTTTAAACACAGCCCTGTCAGAATAACTTACGGGGCTGTTTTTGTCATTACTTTTTACCCTTAGCACCACCTGAAGCAGCACCTTTTTTCATCATGCCGCCAGACGCCATCATCTTTGACTTTGCCATGCCGCCTTTGGCCATTTTACCTACCCCATCAGCCGCAAAAGCAGGAACTTTCTTGCCGTTCTTTTCGACCATTTTCATAGCGCCGCCTGCCGCTTCCTTTTTCTTAACAGCACCACCCGCAGCGTAGCCTTTTTTCATCATGCCGCCTGCTGCCATCATCTTTGAATTCATCATTTTAACTAATCCTTGTATAAATTATTGAAAGTTTGTTGCGGATCCATGTACGAATCATCCTGCTCGGCACAATGTATCCATTGGTTCGGCCTAAAGTCGGGCGCACCTTTGCCCGTTACCCAGTATGCAGGGCTTGTCACCCGTACACGGTTATTTGGTAATGCAACCACATTACCCGTCCACTTCCCTGCATCCGTCAGAATCAATACATGGCTTTGTTTATGCTGTGAGGGGTCTTCCGACACTTCGCTCTCTGCATAATCAACCGTAAACAAGTATCTGCCAGTAAAAAATTCGTTATTGATCTTGCATAACCATGGAGAGGGTTTTGCTCTCTCCAAACTAATAATTGAGTGGTTGTATGAATTGCAATCCCAAGGTTGCGACAAATGATTTAGCATGCGATCAGGCCAGTTTTCTAGTGGAATGTCTCCCACCAAAGCGGCTAAAGGCATTCTTGCCCACATCGCTCCGCCATGCACGTTTTCTTGACTGCCATCATCTGCTTCGCAGCCCGTAAAAATCACTTGAAAGCTTAAACTTCGGTCTGGAATTGTAGTTACCGCTACTGCCAATGCGTGAATATACTCACCCTGGTACTTCTGATGCCCATTGGTAAACTCTTTTCTTACCCAGCACTTGAAGTACGGAATGTTACTTGTAAGATACATTTCAACCTCGGAAATACCCGATAATAAAACCAATAAAACCAGTTACGCTACTTGCAATACCACCAATCCAAATCAAGGTTTTCCATCCGCCTTCGGCTTTATCAAGCTTTTGGTTAATAGAATCTACCGTCTCTTTCATGGCGTTAAGTTCTACTAACACCCTGTCCATATCAGACTGGAGATGTTTGATTTCGCTTGCGTGTGTGGCTAACTCACGGGCTGTTTTGACTAAGTCTTCCATATCAACATTTCCATCGTTTAAGAGCAGCGGCTTTACGAGTAGGGCGACCCTTTTCGTCCTTCATAGGGCCCGGCATACCCCCCATGCGTGAACAAAAAGATTTCTTACGCCCTGCATCTGCCTTGGTTTTTGGGTTTGGTGCCGGTGCTTTTAAATTAGAGCCCGTTGCCGCATTCATTTTGGCACGGCCTTTGGCAGTTAAGCCCGCTCCCTTGGACACAGGTAACTTTTCCCCGCGTCCAATTGATAGGGAGGGGGTTTTCTTAGCCATTATGCAACAGCGCCGCCGCCGACGAACAGTAGTGTTACGCTGGTAATTTCAGCGCTACTGAGCGTAATGTGGATGCCGTCCGTAAACAGGATGCCATTGTCAGGGATAATCATATCCTGAGATCCTGCCGCAGCAGGAGAGGTCATAGTAAGCAAAACAGTACCGGATCCGCCACCGCTACGCAATGTAATGGTGGCAGGTGTGACAGTATGTGTAAAGTACATGCCCGCAAGGCGTGTACGTCCATTAACCGCTTGCCCAGTCGCAGTCTTGCTGACCGCCGAGATATCGCTTGCAAAGCTCATAATTAGCTCCTACTGTTCTTGCGTTTCTTGCGTTTTTTCTGGCGCTTCTAAGCGATTGATAAGCATTTGATAGGCCGCAACTGTTGCTTTTGATTGAAGGAGGAAGACTTCAGCCTTCCCCGCCTCTTTCTGCAACTCGGCAATCTCTGCTTCCAGAAATTCCTTGGTAATCTGCATTATGAATTCGTTGTCGTCAACATAATGTAGTAAGCAGTACCTGCGCTGTCCACAATCTTCAATGAGTTTGTAGCAGCACCCTGCGTATTTGCCGTTACCATCCCAGCGGGAACATTAAACAAGTTAGCAACCGTACCTGTTCCGCTATTTGTGAAACGAATGAACGAGGCGTTAGTCCAAGTACCGCCAGAGGCAAAATCAGAGTCAGCTTGAATAGCTGCGATTGTGCCGCCGGGGTTTGTAGAACTGCCGCCCAATGTAGCGCGAAGTGCGTTACCAGCACCAGAAATGGTGCCTGAGCCATTAATTGACAAGCTGACGTGAGCGCCGTTAATTGTGCCGCCTGTTGCACCATTGGCGCCAGTCACTCGGGTCAAGGCGCGGATTGTTTCACCGGAGCCTGTCGAAGTAAACGTCAAACGGGAGTAACTTAAACGTGTATCGCCGGTTGTAGCCGAAGATGTTGCGTAGGCGGAGTCAATATTTTGAGCTGTAGTTACAACGATAGGGTCGGTATCTGTGCCCGAAACAAAACCGTTAAGCGATTTTACTGGGCCGCTGAATGTGGTCAATGCCATGATAATTCCTTGTATATGCAGTACTTTTGCTTTACTGTCTCTGCATCGTCCGCTGGGGCGGTCAGTAAAGCTGGAGGTTCCCAGATATCATATTTATACTCTTTTAACCTCCAATATGCAACATAAATACGCTATAAATAAGACTCTAGGAGAGTCATTATGCGCTTCCACATACGCTATGTAGATACAAGGGATATGTCAATACGAAATGTATTGCTCTATCTGCAAAAGAAATGTCTGCCTGCAGACAAACCATGTGCCGTGGCTCACGGGCACTGGTGGATTGCATATACGGAAAATAACCTGCCTGTTGGGTTCGCAGGATTGACCCGTTCCTCAAGGTGGTGGGACACAGGCTATATGTGCCGTGCCGGAGTCGTGCCTGAGTACACAGGCCATGGCATACAGAAGAAACTTATTCGTGCTAGGGTAAACAAAGCAAAGAAGTTAAACTGGAACTGGCTTATTACCGACACAACAGCAAACCCAGCAAGCAGCAATAGTTTAATAAGCGAAGGTTTTAAGTTGTATGAACCGTCTATCCCTTGGGGCTTTAAGCATAGCTTATACTGGCGGTTAAATATCTCGAAGGACGCAGCAGATGCCGTACAAAGACCCAGAAAAGCGAAAGCTAAAGCATCGTGAGTATTCAAGAAAACACTACGAAGCAAACAAAAGTGAAGTCATAAAAAGAACGCAAACCAGGAAAAAGTCAATTAGAACGCAATGGATAGAATACAAAGAAAGCGTCAGTTGCATCAAGTGCGGCCTATCTCATCCGGCGGCAATTGACTTTCATCACGTGTCTCCGTCTCCAGGAGACAGAAAAATATTTGAAATACTGCGCTGCAATAACTTCTCCGCCGCACTAGAAGAAATAAAAAAATGTGTCCCGCTTTGTTCAAATTGTCACAGAATCCATCATCATGACGAGCGGTCAAGAAAAAGACTGGCGAAGAAAAAGAAAAACCCCGCCTTGTGAGCGGGGCTAAATCACCTAAGTGCTTTATTAAGGCGTTCCGGGTGAACCGAAAATGCCTCTAGCGTCGCTAAAACCAAACGAGTAGCGTTCGCGCGCCTTGAAGCGCACGTTGCCTGTATCGAAGTCGCCTTCGAAACCAGTCTTCATGCTTACACGCTCAAACATTTTCATGCCGTTTGGAGCATCTGTCAGGATGAAGAAAGCATCTGGGTCAGTCAGGTAGTGGTTGACGCTGTAGCCTTGTGGCACCATGCCCATGTTTTTGATGGCATTGATGTCGTTATCGGCTGTGCCAACACGCAGTGTAGACTTTAGGATACGATCGGCTGTGAACTGGAGCTCTTTTGGAACAATCAGCTTCAAACCTTGAACGGCGATTTTTAGGCCACGTTCGTCGGTGAAAGCTGCAATGTCAATCAGAGACTGCTCAAGCGATGTTTCTGTCAAGTCAGCAGGAGTTGCAAGCTCGTTCTTAAGATCTGGGCCGCCCAGTGTTGGGTGATCCAAAGCGCAAAGAGGCTTACCGTCGCCACCGATGGAGGTGGTGAAAGCGCCATTGAGCACTGCAGCAGCTTTGATCTGCTTGGTGGTAGCCATCGAACGGGCAAGAGCCTTGGTGTAACGAGCAGCGAGACGGTCGTAAAGGTTATCCTCAACGGCTTCCTCGGTCAGCGAGAAGGCCAATGCAATCGTTTCGTGTGTATAGCGCGCTGTGTAGACTTCCTGTGCATTGTCATAAGAGACACCTGCACCTTCGGTCTTAACAGGAGCTTCACCGAAACCGGAGAGCATGACTTCCTCTTCAAAAGCACGATCAGATGACTCGATGTCATAGATCTCTTTGTGTTCTTGATCGTAGTTTTTATACTCAAGGCCAAACAAGGCGTTGAGACCAGGCTCAAGTTCTTTTACTAGTTGTGCGCGTGAAATAGCCATGATTAGGTTCCTTGTCCAATAACACCAGCGCTGCCGTAGAGGTGTTGGTTAATCTTCACCACGACAACTGCATTGGTGCCGAATTCATTGCCTGGGACGTTGTACAAGCCAACAATCTTCAGATCCAATGCGGCGGTTTTTGCGGGGGTACCCGCCAATTCCATACCAGAAACACCAGTCGTAGTATTGCCTGTGCCAACAGACACGTCAGCGTTCCAGCCAACATATGCTTGTGTGACGCTAGACGCAGCTTGAATGATAAAAAGCTGGCTTGGGTCATCAATGACATCAGCCTGAATCTGGCCGATAGTCACATCCACGCTACCTGGGTAGTAGTTTTTCCAAGTTGGCTTTTGTGTAGTTGGGTCATTGTAGAAGCAGCCGTTAAACACACCAACAGCGGCAGTGTGCACAGCGGGATCATATTGAACCAAGTAGCCGTCAAAAACGGTAACGAGGTCACCTTGAAAAATTGCGCCGGCTTGATCATCAGCAATCACGTAACCATACTGCTTCTGTGCGCCAGTAGCAGAAAGATTACCGAGAGGCTTTAGACCAAAAGGCTTGTCGATATTTGCCATTTTGTCATTTCCTTAATAGGGTTTATTGGTCGTCCTTGGGGCCACCAAAGGATACTTTTGTCTGTCTCTCTGGCCTGTTAATTTTCATGGACGAATGTGCATTCGTCTTTAACAGTTCATTGTCAACAGACCTTAACTGGTCATGCGTTCGCGCAGCGTAATATGCTTTGCGTTCCTCTGCTGTTTCTTCTGGAATCCGTGCAAGCATCAAGCCACCTACGCTGATAACACCAGCGTGACGACCATCTTCTACCGAGGGAGACTGGAATTCGGGATGTTCGTCGGCGCGAACCAACTCATATCCTTCACGTAGCTTGGAAGACACGTTAATACGGTCATCCACGCCATTGACTTCGGAACGAATCCAACGGTGACGGAACCCCTCTGGGGCAGGAGGCGCATCCAAGCGTGATGGAGGAGCCCATGGTTTACGGCGCGCATCTTTCTCACGTGTTTCCACTGTGCGAGGATTGCGATTCAATTTTGGCACGTTGATTTCACTCATGGCTTAATCCTTAACATACTTGGCATATTCCTCGAGAGGAACACCTAATTTTTTAGCAATCGCAACTTGACTAGGGTTTAACCTAACCGTGCGGCGTGCGGAACTACTATTATTGACTCCCGAAGATCGGGTGGCAGGCGCAACCGTTTGCACGGGTCGATTGGCTCTGGAATTTCGATTGGCGTTGTCAGAAAACTTATGTGGAAAGGATTCCTGAATACGTCGGTCTAGCTCATCATAATACTCATTTGAGTTTGGGTCAAACTTTTCGTTCTTAACAAGCTGAATGTGTATCCCCTGAGCAGCATGTGTCATGGCCACGTCGCGACCAAACCACTGATTGCGCTCCGCCCACTCCTCTGCCTGAGGATCAGGCTCCGCGCGCCGCGGCTGGACAACAGGCTGTTGACGCAACGCTTCTTGCTGCTGTTGGTACTGCTGCATCTGCGCTTGGCGCTGTGTAGTAGCCTCAGATAAACGACGCTGATCATACAAAAGAGAGGTCAAACGCTCTTGTGCCTCAGTCTCTGTGTCAATGTCGCCTTCCTCACGCGCTTTACGAATAATCTGCTTAAGTGTCATGGTTTCTGTTTCCATGCGACTCTTAGCATGCCCCAAGCGCTCGGCGTCCGTGCGGTAGAACTGCTCCTCAAGTTGCTTGGACCGCGCTTGCACATTCTTGGCAAACGTAATGGCCGCTTCCTCACGGCGCTGTGTCTCGCGTAAGCGAGCCGTAAGCTTGTCTATACGCTTCTTGACCTTGCCGCTGTATTCCTCAAGCTCTTCTTCGCCATCAGCATTTTTGTCCGATGATTCCTGAGTCACGACCCGCTGCTCAGGCTCTTCTTGCAAGACCGCCTCGTTATCAGAAGAAATCTCGACCGTAGCAGGCTTTTCGTCCTCTCCGATCTTGTACTCTAGTTCTTGGTTATCCATTCCCTACCCCTTACATATGCAAAATATCAGAAGGATCATTGAGCACGCCAATAATCTCGTCATCGTTCAAGATACGAATCTCTCCACCATCAATAGAGATCCTAGAACCCGCGTAACGACCAAAGATGATCCAATCCCCCTCCTTGCACCACGGACCGTGAGGGAATTTAGACTCGTCCTTAAACGCCAAGTCACCCATCTTTAGTACATAGCCACATGTCGTGGCTAATTGCGTACGCTTTTGGGTTTCTTCGGCAAGAACAATACCGCCTTTGGATTTCTCCGCACCTCGATACGGCAAAATGGCCATGCGCCAGCCTGTTGGGGTTGGAATCCTGTCCATTACTTCGCCTTCAAGCTTCGAGGGATCAAATTCCCCGTCTGCCGTATAGGCGTCGTCTAGACTTGGACCTTTCTCCAAGGCTTCTTGCTGCCACTTGCGCTCAAGCGCAGTTAACGTTTTCTCAGCTTCCACTGGTCACTCCCTCTTGGTTAAAAATCATCTTGTCGAGCCCTCTTCAATACTTCACGAACAGAGTTCTCTACCATTTTTAAACCTTCGAGGCGACCCATCATGAAACGATAGCGTTCCATATCAGCGATTGTGCCATTGAGCACAATCATCTCCGAGTCCTGCTGCAGTTTCCTGATTTCTTTCAGGACTGCTTCTGCAAATTCAAGCATGGTCTATTCCATGTAAGGCAGACAGTAACAAGCCACCGTCTGAAGGCCATAAATTTCAATACATTCGTGTGGATTTCTTTTTCATCACGCAGCCCTGACCGCGAGCCGTGACCATACCGCCTTTGCTCTTTTTGATGGGCGTTGTGCCGTCATCGGGGTATTGCACTTCAGAGGCAGCCATGTCTTCGTAGTCACGAACAGCCTTTGGCACCGCCTCCATGTCCTTCTTTGCCTGCTTTGCATCATCACGCGCAGCTTTGCCAAACATAGGCGCAATCCTACTAAGTAGGTCGTTTTCTTCGCGCTGTGCGCGCTGAAGCTTTTGGCGTGACTGCTCCATCTCTTTTTTCTGGTCAGCAGTAGGCTTACGAACTTGGGACTTGTTGGGCATAAAATGCTCCTAGTAAATTTTTACGGGCTGATTGCCATCACGTTTCTTAATGGTGCGAACCACACCACCATCACGCATCTTTTTCGAGCGACCTGCTGTAGACAAAGAAATCGCAACCGCTTGCTTAACCGCTTTTGCCTTGCTTGCGGGTTTGCTTTTGCCTATCGTTCCAGATTTGTCATAGTCTCTCACAATCTCTGAAATATTTCCACTCACGACCTTGTCGCTCCTGCCTTTTTTAATTGGCATTACGTCTCTCCATACCCTGTTGCAGGATTCGTGCGCGCTCACGTGCGACTTCCGCACGCTGATCAGCGATGTTTTGCTGTGTTTGAACACGCATTTGGTTTGATTTCTCGGACTGTGCAATCTTTTCACGGTCAATGGCCAACTGCTGTTGGTCAATCTGCAAATCAGCCTCATCCTTGGCCGCTTGCTGCTTGAGTTCCTGTTCCTTGAGCGCGACCACCGGATCGGTTTGACCACCACCGCCTGCCAACTGGTTTTGCAGATCACGCACTTGCTGCATGTACTGCGCACACTTGATGGCAATCATGCCTTCACGCTGGATTTCAGAAACCATCTGACCAGGATCAATGCCGTATTGCTTAAAGAGATCGACTTCTGTGTCCTCTTCGGCTTTCAGACGTACGTGCTCAAGAATATGCTTCTGCAAAGCCATGGCCGCCATGGGCTGCGACCCAATAATTGGGGACAGACCCATCATCAGGTGCGTTGCAATGTGCGCATCGTGCTGTTGGCCAGCAAACGCCTTTAATTGCATGCCGTCCAACACGTCAGCGTTCTCGGTTGACGGATCCTTGGGCATTTGTGAGTTCTGAGGGCGCAAAATACCGTCAATATCACGCACATTCAGCGATGCGTACACGCGATAATACGCTTCGTACATGTTATGCATCTGTGGCGCGCTTTGCGCCAACTGTAATTGCGTCTGAGCCAGAGAAATACGCTGTGCAGCAGAGAAAATGTTAGGATCCGCAACAGGCAAGACCGCAACCATGTTGTTAAAGTCGCGCTTTTTGATGCTCCGTGATGCGCCAGGCACGTCATATGGATACTCATCAGGCAGATACTCGCCAAAACCTCTGGCCAGCATCTCAAATTCCATTTTCTGAGCATAATGCATGCGCTTGTGGATGGCAGACATCACCATCGAGCCACGCTCAAGCAGTGCAATCGTAGTTCCCACCGCCGCAGCTTGGTTGCCATCACCCACTTGCATGTCAGCCGTGCTTGCCAGACGCTTTCCTGCCTCGACCGTAAAGCCAAGAAGCTGCATCAAGGTCTGTGAAGGCTCTTTGTACGGCAAAGGTAAGAGCGAAGAGCTTAGTTCTGCGCCACCCGCGTCAATATCACGCCACTCACCTGGCTGAATCGGTTGATCATCGTCCGCGATCCGCGCGCCTTTAGCCTTAAAGCCTGCCGGTAGGTTCGAGAGTGTACCCGCATCAAGCAATTGACGAAGGGCCGCAGTCGCAGTCTTGGACAATCCACCTATTAGGTGAACAAAACCCAAGCCATAAGCACCCAAACCCTCAACCAAGACGTAATGCACGAAGTATTCGCGTCGGCAGCATTTCGGATCGCCCTCGACCCAATTGCGACGAACCGCGATGACCGAACCGCTGTTCTCTTCAATAGTCACAACGTAAGGAAGCTTGATACCCGTGGGCTCGCCGTCCTCATCCAAATCCTCAAAGCCAGGAATATCCAAGTCTACTTGGAACTCCAACAGGAAAAGCTCTTCTGGCGCACCGGATTCCACAACCCCTGTCTGCTTGTCAATCGAATAACGGATCTGACTGGCATCCCCAGAACTCGTATTCGGCGAAACAAGCGTATCTAAGTACTCGCCGGAAACCACGCGCTTGCGAAATGCGTTGGAATCCATCGCAATACGATGCGTGATCCGTGGGCATTCGCTCATGACACTCGATCCCCAATACGGGATGTACACGTCATCAGGCAAACAGAGCTTGCTCACCATGCGCTCGAGCTGCTCGTCGTAGTAAATCTTCTTAAATGCCGAGCCGCCGTAGCCCGTGTAGAAGAGCAACTGGTCAAACTCAGGCGTGTATTCCTTCATGACAGACGTAATCTGGTAGTTCATGAAGTCTTGCACGCGCGCCGCTTGCTGCGACTTGTCTAAAGTCTCTTTGCCCACGATCTGTGTACGCACAGGGCCGCCCGCCGGCATCAATTCCTTCATAGCTTGGGACTGGAACTGCACAATCGCCTCGGTCAGCATGGGATGCACCGCACCCGCCGCACCTCGGAATGGCTTCGTGCGCTCCTCAATCTTGAGCCCCAGCAACTCCAAGCCCTTGGAGTACATCTGTTCCCAGTCACCACGGCCGGATTTGTCAGCATCAAACATCGCCATGAGCTCAATGGAGACGTGAGCCAACTCGCCCTCATCAATGACCTCGGCTAAGTTGCCGTAAAAACCAACCTCATCCTCGTCGCCTATCTCAATGACAGCACTGCCGTCATCCTCAAGGATGATCTCAACGTCAGGCATGTCCGGTTGTTCAATCTCAACCGTCAACGGCGCAGGATTTATTGCCTTATCTACTGACATATGTATGACCTTGTTGTGTTATTCGTTACCAGTACCTTCCGCCCCGGTTCCCGCGCCTTGACCAGCGGCGCCTGCGTCATTACCGGCTGATCCTACTCCATCACCGGGGCCATCATTATTAGCTGCGGAGGCTGCGGCATCAGCAGCGGCGGCGGCTGCCTCTGCGCCAGCATTTGCGCCAACAGCACCACTGCTGTCGCTTGAGTTGTACCAACTACCGCCAGAAGCGTCGGCTTCAAAACCCGCCATTGGGGTTGGAAGATCGACCATATACCCCTCGCCAGACTCATAGTTTGTAGTCTGGAAATATTGTCTGGGGACTGGGGGCGCAATTACGGGTGCTACGGGCGCAACAACAGGTGCCGTTTCCGCAACAGGCGTTGTAGTTCCTTGGGCCACGGGCAATGCTGCGATGCCTTGCTGTTCTTTGTTAAGCTGTATATTGCGACGGATCGTGTCCATGTCTTGGCCACTGTTAGCCCAGTAAGCCAAACCCGGAGCGTCAACCTCATCACGGCCAAGAATGTCCTTGTACGCTTGCGAAATCAGTTGGTTCTCATTAAGCTGGATATCACGACGAATATCGTCCATGCTTACGCCTTGGTTGGCCAAGTTTGACCAATAACTCAAGCCCGCTGCATCAGGCGTTCGCCCGAGAATGTCGCTGTAGGCTTGTGTAATCGCAGGGGTGTAGTCTACAGGCGGGGTAGTAATTATGTCGTTGCCCGTGCCACCCGTAACGGTGTCTACCGGAGTAATGGGGGTTGGGGCAAAGATGTCGTTGCCCGTACCACCAATAACAGTGTTTGTCGGGCTTCCACCAAAGAGGGGCATAGTAGAGGCAGTATACAGAGGCGCCACAAACTGCGCGGGCGCTTGGCGAGGAGGCTGAATGAGTTTGCCTTGCGAGACACGTGGCGCCGTCCAATCAAACACGTCCTGCGGCATTCCGCCGTAAGCTGGGTATTGATAAGTCGGCATTTGCCCAGACATGGCCTGCGACATAAAGCCAGGCGTGCCTACTTCCATAAACCCAGTCTGATTGACTTCCCCGCCCTCTGCAAACATCGCAGGCTCAAAGGGGTTAGCGTACTGCATGGGAGGAAGTTGCGTTTGTGCGGGATATACAAAAGTCTCAGGCTGCGTGTAGGTTGTGTCAAAAGGATTGGTGCTCGGTACGTTAACCGGTCCTCCAAACACAGGCTGCTGCTGTGGCATCGTAAAGGGTGTGGACGCAGGTTGCATGGTCTGACTCAATACATCACCAAAGGGCAGCGGGGTCACGGGGCGATATGCGCCAGGGGTTGTGCCATAGCCGTTTTGTGTAGGAGTAGACGAACCATACGATGGGACTTCCACGGTCTGCGCACCTGTGATTTGAGCAGGGTTGTAGCCAGAGGTAGTGCCTGCTGCTGTGCCGTAGTTAACCGGCTGCATCGAGGTATTGTTTAACTGCTGCAATTGCTGCGCAGCCGTGCCCGCATTCCGAATCTGTTGATAATAATCTGTGCCAGGTTGAAGGTACATCAAATCCTTCATTGTGCGGGTACGATTGCCTTCCGCGTCCGTGGTCATTGCGTAGTAAGGCGCCGCAATTGCACGCTGCTGCTCACGCGTTAATTGTCCCGTGGGTGATGCATCCATAGCCAAGGCCAACGAACCGTAGTAGCCCCGCGACTGATCCGCAGGAGGGGCAGTTAACTGCTGCTGTGGGTTAGCCTGTAAGTACGAAATCTGGTCAGCCAATTCACCCCAAGAAGATACGGTGTCAGGCAGACTTGCATAAATTCCGTATACGTCCGCCAACTTAGGCGTACCTAAATCGCCCACAAACTTATATTTAATCTGTCCGTTAGACAGAACCCGTTCAGGCACCCACTCGCCTTGCGTTTTTCCGCCCTGCAGATCCCGCAAGACATTACTGACCGCAGCGGCAGTCACCTTCATCGGCTTGGCAAACTCTACGTCCCTGTTCGCTTCCTGAAAAGTAGGGTTATTGACAGCAGCTTTTCGCGGTGCAGCCGCTAACTTCGACGCCTCAGAAGACGCCGCAATAGCGCGCTCTACATCCGCAAGGCTTGAGCCACCCGCCAACTGCTGATTCCAATACTCTGCACCCGCCGCATCCGGCGCGCGTCCAAGATATTGGTCATATACGTCAGCAAGAGTTTTTGTGGCCATGTTATGTCCTTATCGCATACATGCGAGTAATAGCGTGAGTATATCAATACTCTTCGCCTGATTGTATCTCTTAATAATACTCCGGCACAACCCCTATAACTTTTGTCAGCCCTCAATAATACTCCGGCACAACCCCCGCATCCGTTTTGTCCTCCCACGGCTCGTCCGTGCCCAGAGTAATGAAGTTGCCCGAGCGAAACCGCATCAGCGCCTGTATCGTGCTGTCCACCTGGTCGTCATGATCCCCGTTAGGAAAGGCCGCGCATTCCTCGACAAGCTCCTCGGCCCATTGTGTGTCAGGCGCCCACACTAACCCAGACTCAAGGATCGGGGCTACCGAGTTTGCTCGCGATACCTTGTCCTGCCCGGTTCTACGACCGCCCGGCGAGTACATCGTCACAGGAATCCCGACGCGTCGCAACTCCTGCTGCAAGGTCGTTCCCGTCGCTTTCGCCTCAATCAGCACATTGTCCGGCTGCCAGTACCTGTACTCCTCTATCGCTATTCTCTTTAATTCAGGAAAGTCCCACCGCCCCTTCTTGACAGACATCAAGATGATGTTTGGCCCGTCGTCCATGGTTGGGTGAAACACGCCCCATGTCGTGATGACAGAAAAGTCCGCCGTCTCCTTCTTGGAGTACGCCGTGTCGTAACTCTGAATCACATAGTCCGCTTGTGGCGGCTCATCGTGCTGCCACACCTTCCACCACTCGCGCTTGAGAATTGCACCCTCGTCATTGGTAGGCTGCTGCTGGTACATCGCGTTCCACTTCTGCACAGACAAAGATGCCCGCACACCCTCCAACTCCTCTAACTTCCAAAACTCCGGCCACAACGCCCGCCCGCTTGGCAAAATAGCAGGAAACTCAATCACCTCCCACTGATCCGCGTTCCGCGATTTCTGCGCATTTAACAACCGCGCCGTCAAATCCTTCGTCCCCCACCGTGTCATCACCACCACAATCGAACCACCAGGCTGCAAGCGCGTGCGAGGACCCGAGCTATACCACTCCCACGCATTGTCCAACGCCAAATCACTCATCGCATCCTGCTCCGAGTGCGGGTCGTCAATAATCAAGACATCCGCACCGCGACCCGTCATCGCACCCCCCACGCCGACCGCAAAGTATTCCCCGCCCTTATTCGTGTCCCACCGACCCGCCGCCTTGCTATCTTGCTTGAGCAACACATCAGGAAACAATTCCTTGTACCCCTGCGTATCCATCAAGTCTCGCACCTTACGGCCAAACCTTACGGCTAACTCGCTGTTGTGTGTCGCCTCAATTGCCTTGGTCCGCGGATCAAGGCCCATCAAAAAGGCAGGCAGAAGATAGGATGCAAACTCGGACTTGGTGTGTCTCGGTGGCATGTTGATGATCAAGCGCTTGAGCGTACCCTTGGCAATGCGGTCAAAAGCATTAGCCATGATTCGGTGATGCTCTCCGAGGATCGCGGATGGCCAGACATAACGAACAAAGTCGATGAAATGCTCACGGGCTTTCTCTTGGGCATCCAACATCGAAAGACGCAACTCGAGCCTGAGCTTCTCGGATTCTATCTCAGCCGCATGGGAACTATGTGCAAGGTTCATGGCGCGATGATATCACGCAGCACAGAAGGTTTCTATAACCGAGACTTTGTGTGCAGTGAATATAAGTTTGTGATCTATGTCACAAAGTCATTTGCGTTTGAAATTTTAAAAAATTTTTAGGCATATGCGTTTTTAAAACAAAGGGGGGTGGTTCACGGGACGACAGTAAGGTCTTCTTAGTCATTTACGATCTGGCGGTGATATTTTGTGTGAAATAGGGCTCAAGCTGCCGCAGGCGCGAAGGTAGGCCTATTTTCTGTGAGTGAGTGCCCACTAACCTAGGGTAAACCCGATCACCCCAAGGTACCCTGAGGGTTAACCCTGAGCCGCGGCTCTTGGATAGCTAGCGCCTATCGTTGCCCGTAATGCATAGCGCCTGGCTATCGGTGCTCGGGCCTGGTGACATGGTCCATGTACCAGGGCCCGCGGGCCGCGCATTGTTCCACGTGGAACAAATCAACATGCACCTAGGATCCCTGGCCGCGGGCCGCGCATCATTGACCACCGGCCACCAGGCATGCACCACGCACCACCGGCCGCGCATTGTTCCACGTGGAACAATGGCCGCGGACCAAGCAACACGGATCACGGATCACGGGCCGCGAGCTCGGGAAACTTACCAGGGAAAACGGGCCGCGGACCGCGGGCCTGGTTTATCCTTTTTTTCGTGCGGGCAGTTATAACAAATGTATAAACATTCTTTTGTAGTGAAATTCACTGTTTTTTAATTATGATACAGTTTTTTCCCCTATTGTTCCACGTGGAACACGCATAAAAACAAGCGTTGTTTTGCCCTATGTATAGGCCTCAAGAACCACTAAACACGCTCAAAAGGCCTTAAAACACGTCTAAACACTATTAAAAGAAAACTATTAGTTATCTATTCTGATTAAAAAATATCATGTTGTGGGCGTGGTGTTTTGTGGTGTTTTGTTGTTACACTTAACGCGCAGTACAAGCAAACGAAAACAAACCGGAGCTAAAAATGATCTACGAACCATTTGATTGGAAGTCAGAGGAAAAAGGACATAAAGCACAATTAGAAAAAGATATAGAAAATTATGCTTTTGCTTTGCAAGAGATCCAGCGCAGGGAGTGGGCGCAGAGACATGGCAATGATTCAGGGTTTGACCCATATGCAGGCGAAGAAGATTAATTAATTATTATCTACACATACAGAGAGAAATAGATCATGAAAATTTCAGTGACTTCAAAATTAGACGGGATCCGCTCTTGGTCCCTTCAAGCTTTAGACACTTGCCCTGGCTCAATAGCTTCACCTGGTGAATTAGTGCCAGCATGTAAGGGCTGCTATGCGACAACGGGAAATTATCGCTTTGAGAATGTGAAAGCACCTAGACGCCACAATAAAGAAGATTGGCAGCGCCTGGAGTGGGTTGACGACATGGTTGCAGAATTAAACAAGGACCAATTCTTTCGCTGGTTTGATAGTGGTGATATGTACGCGCTAGGTTTGGCCGAGAAAATGCTAGAAGTTATGAAACGCACCCCTTGGGTGTCGCATTGGTTACCCACAAGAATGCATAAATTCCCCAAGTTTGCGCTAGTGCTTCAGGCCATGGCAAGCTTGCCTAATGTATCGGTCCGATTCAGTAGCGATAGCGTAACAGGCGAATACACTAAAAAACTACATGGTTCAGTGATTATCCCTACACCACAAGACATAAAAAAGGGTATGAAATTGTGCGAAGCATATGCCAATGGTGGAAAGTGTAAGGGTTGTCGCGCGTGCTACGACAAAAAGGTAACAGTTATTGCATACCCTGCGCATGGTGTCAGTATGCATAAAGTTATTCGGATAATTAAATTGGAGCAAACAGCATGAGTAACCAAATGCAAACTAATACAAATCAACTACGATACGACACAGCATATAAACAAGGGAAACGCGACGCGCTACAGGGTAAACCTTGCGCTAAACCCTTTGGGGATACTGCGCGCGCCGGATACTCTGATGGTTATCACGACGGCCTAGTAGAATCCCTCGCACAATTGACAGAGTAAAAACCCTATGCCGCGAGGGTATCGCGGCCACCTATACAGGAAGAAAATAATGGAAAACACTATTGTAGATCGTAAGATATATAGCATAGCTAACGATATCTTGGACAATTGGAAACGGCCGTATTTTGGCGCGCTACCTTATATCCGATCAATGCTCGCATTGTCTGACCTTGATGACAATTACGGGTATGACGACGCGCGCACAATCTTGGTATATTTTTTGGCCAATTCAGGAACATGGCGCGGACCTGAAGCACGACGCATCAAGGCCGAGATTAAAACAATGTTAGGGATTAAATAACATGAGCGAAAAAATACACGCCACAATCGCGGCCGTACTGGGCGCCACGACAATCATTTTAGCTAATTACTTATAAAGGACTATCATGAACTTTAATACATGGCCAGGTCGCTATGACGACGTACATGGAGACGAAGATTATCAGAACGAAATAAACGAACAGAGCACCGACGATTTAATGAGTTTAATCGCGGACAATGGGCCTGACGCGAGCTACTGGATAAAGGAGCTCGCGGATACTGATGCATTATTTCACCTGGTGGTCATTATCACTAAGGGTCGCAATAAGCCAGAATATAGGGAGCTTGTCGAAGCACTCAAAACAGAATTGAAGGGGTTTATATGATTAAGTACTTGAATGGCCAGCCAGTGGAATGTGGTGACATTGTGCACGTCAAAAACCACGCCTACTTTGTGAGCTCTACCTACCCGAGCTCTGGCGTGATAACTGTCACCAGTATGGACGAAATAAGAGAACAGATACGGGTTTTCCCGAAGGACATCGGCGCCTACTGGGACAATGTGCACCCACTATTTAAGAACATTCTGGAAACTGTCGCACCATGAAAACAACGCCTACAAATCCAGGAATGTTCAAACTAATCTCACGTCTTCTTATGTTTGCAGTTTTTCAGGCCTTTATGAACAGAGATAAGAAAAACAAGTAACCCTAAAGCCCTGCTAGTCAGGGCTTTTTCTTACCCATCGGCCAACAAAGCACGCATCTCGGACCAGTCTACAGCCCTCACAGGCCATTGCGCGATGGGGGGTACCCTTACCCCTTCATCGAACAGAAAAAGCGCCTGAGCGCCTCTGTAGAGCTTTAATAAGGGTTTATCTCCCGAAGACTCAGGCGGGTAGTACTGAACGAGTATAAAAGTCGGGCACCCCATGCTGGCGTGCTTTAGGTGAAAACTGTATTGATGGGGACTAAGGTTTATCTTTAGTCCTGTCTTGACTATCTTCAACTCCATCATTACGAACATCGAAGGAGAATCCAAAGCTATCAGAAGATCCGGAATCCCGAGGTTCACCCGGTTCTCGATCTTCGTGATCAGGGCTTGCGGCAAATTTTCGCTTAACTTTTTCGAGAGCGCTGCTTCCGGTTTCATCGGCATCGCTTACCTCCTCAATTTGATTGACTTCAATATCCAACACCCCACCAGGCGAGCCACCATAGAGTTTTTTAATCTCTGTAAGCTTACGCATAACTTCCTCTTTAGACATGCTGTCAATCGTACCGTGCCGGATTTCTTTGCGATCAATGTAGATAGTCCCGAGCGCCTGCCCACGCCTATATTCAGCAGCCACCGCGGCGCCGTAATTGCCCGCCTCGAGTGCCCTGTCACGAATAATCTGCATGTCCCTCATGTGCCGCTCGAACGTGGTGCCGTATTTTTCTGCTATCTCACGCCTAAATTCCTGTATAGCGGCCACAACGTGGGGGTGCGATTCAGGACTTGTTAATGCGGTGGCCATGCTTGTTGCTGAGGCTTCAGAATACCCCGCACGTATTGCAGCCTCTTTCATCGTGACCTGGCCCTCGCCAGACACCAGCTCATGCACAAAACGCCATTCCCGCTCGCTCAGCGCTTTAAATCGACCCCCCTTAGGCTTGGGTACAGGCTCATTTAAACGTGCCGCCAGGGACGCTTTAAGCAGCGTAGGAGGCTTTTGAAGCGACCGCGCAGCCTTGCGACGCTCCGCTCGCTGTTCTTTTGACAAAGCCATGTCTAAACCCTCCTCACGATCCAAAGACCATCTTCCTCACCCTGCCTGACAGTAAACCGCCTTGTCGGGTAGCGCCGGTAGAACGATTTTAATGCGCTTCTGATGTTTTCCACTTCCAGAGGTGACTCACACAAGAAGTAGTCACCACGGATCATGGCCTTGAACGGATATCTAATCCTCTTACTTGTTGAGCTGCGACGCATGTAATGCTGTCTTTGAGTGATTCCAACCAACCCCACCACCTCATCTCTTACAGGCATTTCAACCTCCTTTCTGAGTATCCACGTAGAGTATCCTACTATCCCGCTTTTAGCAAGCTTTTCAAAACCAATTATTCAATTCTATTAACGGATACTTCCCACGAAAAAAAAAAAAATTACTAAAAAATGAGACCGCGCGCGCACCCCGTAAACTTCCTGAAAAAGCTTACACCTCACACTTAAATATTCCTTTACGTAATAAAAGAACCGCATAAACAGTAGTTCCTTACGGTATTACGCTTACTTAGATACTTTTTGTTCAAAAAAATAATTTCATTTTTTTTCGTGGGAAGTATCCGTTAATAGGGGGGGCTAGACGTAATAATCCTGCTTTCTAAAATTTCAACGTAATAATTCCGCGGTCCGTGGTCCGTGATCCTCGAACCCTTATCCCACCTACTTTTCCCGCCCTCCTCCCTCCTTTTTCCGTCCTGCGACCTACCCTGTCCGCACCTCTCCTTACGCGTTGCACATTACGTCACACTTGTGCTATATTCGTGGTACATTATCCCTTACTTCCTGACCCTTGGTTGGGCCTTAAATTACACCAAATGGAGAAGTGAAATGAGCCGTATACCCACCCCTACCTCCCCCCGCAAGGATGTTTTCCTGACTCTGCGTGTGACGCAGGCCTTCCGTGATGACTTAGCGGTGTTGGCTGAAGAGTCGTTGAGGAGCGTGAGCTCCCAGGCTTTTTACTACATCCAGCTTGGAATGCAGTACGAGGCACGTCTTAACATGGCCGCGGAGCCTCCAGAAGCCCCGTAGCGGCGTTTTCTTGCCCCAGACGTACCAAAGCCCCACTTTTGCGATTAGCGCCTTGGTGGGGCTTTTTACATATGAAGTAGGCGTCCCATAAAGCAGGGTTTTCCGTGACATAGAAAATCAAACACTCGTAAAAAGCGGCGAAGAGTGCGGGTGCCCGCCAAGGTACCCAGGTCTGCTTATACCGCTCGGTACTTCCTGGTCGCTAACACCAGGCGCCTACATGACTAGTGCCTGTTGCCCAAGCACCAGACATGTAAGCCCCCGTCTGTTCCGGGGTGTCAGCGAAACTGGGGTTGAACCAAGGAGATTTTGTTTCACGCTTTTATTCTACGACTTTTTTGGATTTGCGGGTGTACTTTTTGGTGGCCATGATCCCTGAGCCGTGGTCCTTGGTCCGTGAAGCGCGTTCCTCGACCATGGCTTCGGCGATGTCGTAGGCATACTCTGCGAGTTCGCTGACCAAGGGCGTGCGGGTGTCGGCCGCCAGAAGCCCTTGGATGGCCATGCCTGCGAAGAGGTCGGTCAAGTCTTGGTCATTCATGGTGAGGATGGTGCTGCAGGCACGTGGTGCTTTTTGTGGTATTCGTGGCGCGCGACCATCATAGCGCCTGCCATCTCGTAGGCATTCCTTGCGGCCTCAAAGTGGTTGGGGGTGTCTTTGGAGGCGATGGCCAAGGCTTGGGTGGCGAAGTAATCGACCAAGGACATGCCTGGCATCATGCTGTCATCGGCGACCCAAGTGGGGAAGGCCTGTTGTGAGAAGCCGTAGTGGGTGAGGTTTGTGCTCATGATTTTTCCTTTAAAGTTTCGATGAGTTTTTCTAGGTAATGGAGGGCTTTTCCTGCTTCTTGTATTTCTTCATCCTTCCTGCCGCTTCGCATGACGTACTTCAGCGCTCCGCCACGGTAATAGCCGATGCGCTGCTCATATGGCCATGTGTCTACAACATCCCAGGGCTGCACGCCCATGTCTTTGTAGTGCGTGCCACCTACTTGCTTGGCGTTGGCGGTGAGTCTGGCGGAGAGCTTGGCGTTGGCGGTCTTGACCTCATGCTCGATAGAGCCGCGGCGCTCTTCTATGGCCTTCTTGTGCTCCTCCAAGATGTAGACCTCGTCGGGCGTGAATAGCTTGTCTAAGGGCGTGTACATGACTTCTCTCCTTGTGCGTCGCTATAACCATGGCGGTAGCCGAGCTCAAAGGCTTTTCTGACTGTCATCAAGCCTAGCAGATCCTTATTATCTTGGATAAAGCGTGCGGCCTCAATCTGGGCGCGTTGGACGTAGCGCTCAACAACCCTGTTTTTCATGCGCTCCTCCATCTCTGCGAAGGCCTCGTCTTCTGGGGTTGCATTTGCATCTAGATTCATTTTCTCTCCTTGGGGGCGGGGTATAGTTTACCGCTGATCATGCTGGGTGCGTCTTGGATCGGGGACCGGCGGTGCACGACGGGAATGCGGTTCGGGTTATAGGGCTTAAAGGGTGTGCCCGTGATGGGTGGAACCTTCTGTAGTGCCTTGACCATCATATGCTCCTGAGCCAAAAAGTTTTTATTTTCCAACGCTTGACGATCTTACTGTAGCGCACGCTCAGTACGCCTCGCCAAATCCTGATCTCAAAACCTTTGCTGTAGGGATCGGTGCTTGAGTAAATGTTAAGCCCTTGGCGTGGGGGGCGGCCTTCATCCTTGTACGAGATCATATCTTGCTCCTAGTAGTTCTACTTTGGGGTTGTTAAAAAGCCATTCGGAGGCGTGGTCCGCGTGGGGTTTGAAGCGCTCCATGAATTTAATATGGTCACCATGCTGCATGACGTAGTCACGTGAGTGTATCGTGGACACCCATCCGGTGTTGGGCATGATGGGCGCGGAGATATCGTACAGGTTGCGCTTATTAAATGCTTTGCGCGCAGCGTCCTGTATTGCGTTGGCCTCAGACTTCTTGCGCTTATTGACGAGCACCACGGACTCCCCCTCGCCAAGCTTGTATACCTTGGTGGGCACACCATACTTGCCCTTACGCCATTCGCATACAAAAATCTTGCCCATGTCCTCCAGTAGGCGCAGGTGCTTGGAGGTGGCTTTTACCTCTGACACTACCCCGAAGGCAATCTCTGCGGCTGTCATGTTCTCTCGGGTTGCGAGGATGTCAAGCACTTGTTGTTGTTTACGGCTAATCATATCTTGTCCTTCAGTTTTGGTAATGGGTACCACGCATGGAAATCTTTCAGGTTCCTTGCAGACAGCACAGCAAAGACAGCAACACCACTTGGGTTCAAGGCAATCAGTTTACGTCCATGCGGTGCTGCTGCCATGTCGGTACACCACTCTGGGTCTGCGTCAGTTAGTGGCGGGATCATGTGTTGCGCTCCCGTAGCTTGGCTTCGATGGCACGGGCAAATCTTAAATCACACCAACCACAAGCGACAATCTCCACATCAGACAGCCCTACCCAAGGTCTTTTGTATTCTTGGATGTCATCGTCATCATGTATAGATTTGTCCGTTTCGTGTACACGTTCTTCGGATGTGTCGATATTTTCCTGTTTTGTAGACATATTCCTGCCTCTTTTCATAATTGCATCGGCTATTGAATGCATCCTTGCAAACCTTGCAATCTCCGCACAAGCCTCTCTTTCCTTGAGTACCGCAGCCTTTAAGTCTTCGTCAGAGTGCTTGATCTTTACGAACCCCTCTTTATGCTCACGACTGTACCGCTCGTACTCACGGTCAAAGTCTTCGTTGATTTCTTTCATGTTCATTCTGGAAACTCCGTGCGTGACCAGTCAAGGCGAATTGCTGCATACCGCATTGCAGGATATGGAATCTTTTCATCACTAACAAACCGTGGATGCAGTTCAAAACCATTCCCCTTATCTATAGCCCACAACCACCGCACCACAGGTTGCTTTTCTTCGGGCTTAATGCGGTACTGAAAGTTTTTGATCCAGTACGGGGGTGCAATCAAGTCTTGCCATTCCCCCGTGTTTTCATTGAAATTTTGGATCTGTTTACCCTCAGCCCAAGCAACAATCATGTCGTAGTGTTTGTTTTTCATTCAAGTCTCCAATTGTTGTCCATCCACATATCAAGCCTGTCATGTAAATGCTTCCGTTTGGCTTGTGCCGATGTCATAACCTCACCATCCACGACCACTTTGGTTTGGTCTGCCATGCTCTCATCCCAACAACTCTCTTTCCACAGCATGAAGCTACCTTCGCTTGATTGAATCTTGTACTCAGTGCCAGTGAGTCGGATACCCACTTCGTGTTCTTTGTGGTAGTCCTTTGGCTTCATTTCTCTTTCTCCCTCATGCCCATGCTAAACATCTGACCAGAAAGCGCATTCAACAGTACGACCTTAGCTTCCTCACGCTCTTCTTCAGGGTAATGCTCTACACATTTATCAAGAATCTTTAATACACTTTCTGCCATTTGTTTTGTTGTCAGTGCCATTATGTTTTCCTCTCTTCAATCAAGTCATCTCGTATCCATCTAGCTTTTAATTCTGCTACCAGAGTAAGACCAGCAACAGATTTCAGACGTAGAAAAACATTGTCTTCGATATAAACAAAATCGTCTTTCTCAAGTGCTTCGATTATCCATTCGTTGTTCATTGATTTCATTTCTTTGTCTCCAGCACCATGTTGAGCATGCGCTTGCGATCCTCGGCGATGTCTTTCCAGTAGGCGAGTTGCATTTGCAGCTCTCGAATTCCTGAATGCAGGTCACGCATCTCCTGGGCGGTCAACACCGCGCCGTGGTCCAAGATCCTTAAAAAGTTAATCATTGTCTGGTTCATGTTGCCCTCACATAAAGAAAGAGAAGTAAGCCACGGCACCCGCAATCCACGCAATGCTGACCAAGGCAATCTTCTTGCCTCTGCGTCGTTGTTGAACCCCGATTAACATGTTTTGTAGCAACGTAGCATCATTGTCGAGCACAGGGTTCTTGGCCGAGTACCATCCGTTTGTCTGGCGGCGCTCGAACCACTTTGGCTCATAGGCAATTCCTATCCGAACTTTGCATTCCATAGTTTTCTCCTTGGATTTGTTGGATTACATGCAGGTGGTCGTGCATGACCCGTTTAGGCAGCAGGTGGTGCATATGACCATCTGTCCGCGGGGACCGACCACGGTGTTGGTGACACATGCGGCATAAGCGGCGGTGGTGGTAAGCGCCAGGATTGCTGCGATTACGTACTTTTTAAGAAATAAAGTCATGGTAATTCTCCGATTTGGGTGAGGATTTCGTCCTCTAGGTTAATAATCTCTGATTCAGATATTGCATTTAGTATGTTGATACGGCGAAACTTCTCTGGGTTAGGGGTTACAAGGTTTAGGTACAGGGCGGTGATATCAATTTGTAGTGGTATATCCTCTTCTGGGGGCAGAATCTCGTACTGCATCACAACATCCACCGTGAGCCGTGAAGAGAGGTACGCGGACTTAGAACTTCGGGACATAAAGCACCTTTGTTTTAGGGCGCCCGCGGCGCGTGGGCGGTGGGGGATTTTCCATAGGACCTTGTTTGTTCTCCAAGACTTCTCTGAAATCCTTTTCTATGGCAAACATGGCGGCCTGACCGATGGTGATGTTGTGAAACTCTGCGAGCTCACGAAGCATGGCGTAGAAGGTGCTGCGGATCATGATCGTGACCCACGCTTCCTTGCGATTTGCAGGGGAGCTTGGTTTGTTTTTCCACAAGGGGCGTGGATATTTCTTCTGGTTGTACGTCATCTTTCTCCTTCCTAATTAAATATGATACGTTACTGGACTGGATTTATCATAAATCCTTTTCATAAAAAAAGTCCAGAAAAAAAACATACATTTTCTGGACTTTTGAACAAATTTCTTTATTAGAAATAATTACCGATAGGGAATATCTATGTTGCTTTATTTCGCCTCACCCCATGAAGGGCCGAGCTCCACGTCTACTCTGGAAGGTACTTCCAACTCCACCGCAGCGCACATAATGCGGGCGGCCTCTTCTGCTTCCTCACGGGTGCTGACACTGACGGCCAGTTCGTCGTGAACTTGGAGCAATACTCTGAATCCTGCTTTGTCGAGTGCGACCATAGCGGCCTTGGTCTGATCGGCGGCCGAGCCTTGGATAAGCTTGTTCAAGCCCTTGTAGGTCATTGCGCGCTTGATCCGTGGGCCGTACTCCACCATGGCTTGTTCGTAGGGCAGCGCCTTGTTTATGCCCCATGCCGTGGGTTCCCATAGCGGGAAGCGGCACTTGCGGCCCAAGAGCGTGCGGATGCTGCCACCCGAGGCGGGGTGTTCTATACGGCGCATGACGGCATCCACTGTGCCACGCAGAAAGGGCACCTTCTGGTGGAAGGTGGAGATAAGCTCTGAGGCTTCGTCCACCTGCATGTCGAGTTGCCCTGCAAGCTTATTCTTGCCCATGCCGTACATCAGGCCTAAGCCTATGGTCTTGGCGGCCTTACGCTGGATGCCGGCCATGTCTGCCACCATCTGGTGAAAGTCGGTGTCGGGGTTATCCTTATATGCCTGAGCCATCTTTTCGGCACCAGGTAGGTTCAGAAGCGTTGCGTAATGGACGAGCAACCGCGGTTCTTGGCTCGAGAAGTCATTTGCTGCCCACATCTGCCCTTCTTCTGGTAGGAAGAGGGATCTGACCATGGGACCGATCACTTCGTGGCGTGCGGGCACTTGCTGCAAGTTGGGGGTGGCCATGGACAAGCGCCCTGTCACAGTACCTCCGTCATCGGAGCGTAGTTGGTTGACGTGGGGGTGGATGCGCCCGTCTACGTCCGAGAAGTCAAGGTAGGGCTGCAGGAACGTGTTGTGTGTCTTGTTGAGCTCGCGTGCTTCCAAGATCATCTTGGACAGCGGATGGGGGTTAGAGTCAAGAAACGACTTTGTAAAGCTCGGCAGTCCCGTCTGGGAGCGCGGATAGGCCACGCCAAGCTTGTCAAATGCGCGGGCAATACTGACAGCCGCCCACATGTCAACGGGCATGCCTGCCGCGGCTTTAATCTCCTTTTGGAGGGCGTCTTCGCGCGTTTTCATGTCTTTTATGCAGTTTTCTGCACGAAGACGGTCAAAACGGATGCCTCTAAAGGTCATTTTGACGAGAACGGGGAGGAGGTTTGTCTCCAGTTCAAAGATGGATTCGACTTCTTCTTTGCGCAGGAGAATCTTAAAGTGGTTCCAGAGCTTGAGCGTAAGCGCTGCGTCCTGCTCGGCGTAGTCCCCGACGTACATGGCGGGGAGTTTCCACATGTCCTTTTTTGGGTGTACGCCAAAGTCGGCAGCCGCCTCCTTTAGCCCTTGCTCTGACTTGACTTCCTTGAGGTAATCAAAGCCCAGACTGTTGAGAGCGTACGAGTAACGGTTCTCATCCAAGACGGCTGCGGCGAGCATGGTGTCGTAGACGCGGCCATTAATGGTAAATCCGTGAGCCAAGAGCCATCCGTAGTCGTAGGCGGCGTTGTGCATGACTTTGTCAGCGTTTGTTTCCAAGACTTTTCGAATGTACCGCTCGACGAGCCCCTTGTCCAAGTTCCCTCCGCCCTGATGAGCAACAGGAAAGTACCCTTTCCATCCGTCAACAGCGAGGGCGTAACCGACAATGTAGCCGTCTCTTCTTGGCCATCCAGGTCCAAACTTTTCCAGATTTGGGTCACAGGTTTCGAGATCAATTGCGATTTCCTTTGCTTCTGATAAGTCGGGGAAGGACTGCGGGGGCAGCCACTCTGAGTGGGAGGGAAACATGGGTGTTGTCTTCACAGTCTGAAACCTTTTTGTTCATTCTTGGGTAGCACAATGTGCAGTGATTCGCGAGCCCTGGTCAGTCCAACATAAAACAAGCGATGTATATCGTCAGCATTGCGGTCGTATTCGCGGGCAAACTTCGTGGACAGATCCGTGAGCAGCAAGACGTTGTCGGCCTCACCGCCTTTGGCGCCGTGGATCGTGGACAGTTTCACGCGGACCTTGCCCGTGACCCGTGTGCCGCGTCGCAACAACGCGATCAAGTAATCGCGCTTATCCTCGCCTATTTTGGAGAGTGCTGCGTGCCAGATGTCGTCAGAGGCGAGGCCATGCTTCTCGCGCAGGGTTTCCATATTGTACAAGGCTTCAGGGTCTGCCCCCATTAGTGTTTTGAAGCCTCTTTTGATACACTCAGAACCAAGGTACTTATAGATCTGTTTGACCACAGAGAAAGGCACTTCTTTACCCTTTCGCAACGCCTCCCATCCGAGCACGGCAGTCAGTATAGCGTCCGAAATACTTTTTTGCCCATTACGCTCGAACAATAGTCCTTGGCTCTTGAGCCATGCATACATGTCGTTGAGCATGTAGTTGGTGGCGGCCATGATGAGCCACTCGCCTTGGGTGACATCCACCTGCTCGAAGTGATTGTAGTACTGCACATCGCCCTCGGTGTCTCTAGGGTTCCAAGACTTCTCTTGCCTTGTGCGGATGCGGCGCACGACACTATTGGCAAGCTTGTGTACCTTGGCGGGGACTCGATAGGATTGCTCGAGAACTTTTATGTTACCTTCAATGCCCAAAAAACTCTGTACATCTGCCCCAGCCCAATTAAAACAGGCTTGGTCGTCATCACCGGCCACATAGACCTGGTTGCACCTGGCGGCCAACTCTAGCACCAAGTCCCACTGCAGGCGTGAGAGGTCTTGTGCTTCGTCAATGATGACGGTCTCTAGGCTTGGCAAGCGGTGCGGCTCGAGCAGTAAGCGCTCAAGCAGGTCGGTAAAGTCCAGTAGGTTATTGGCTTGCTTATAGTGACGGTAGCAGCGCTCGACGTACTCAAAGTGGTACCACTCAATCTCCATCACCGAGCGGTTGTAGTAGGTACGTAGATCCTCGCCACGAATGCGTGCAATGTTGATCTCATTGAGCACAGGGTGATCTGCGCGCACGACGTAGTCTTCTTCTCCTGTTTCCACGTTCAGGTCAATGCCCGCTTCTTTGGCAAACTCTTTGTAGTGCTCGGGGGTCATCATGTCTTTAAGCCCGATGCCTAAGCATCGGTAGGCAAGACTATGCAGCGTGCGGTACCACGGGAAGTCTGTGTCTTCTTGCAGCTCTGGGAACTTTGCAATGGCGCGCTCTTTGGCCTCGTTGGCCGCTTTGCGCGTAAAGGAAAAGTAGCCAATACGTTGTGGCGGAATCCCCCGCTCTAGCTCTGCTTGTGCGACGTTAAGCAGGTAGGTCGTTTTGCCTGAGCCGGGAGGACCGAACACCTTATTAATAACCATCGTCTGTATACCTTTCTATGTCAAACAGCGAAGCTTTCCACATGACTACAGGCGCACCTACGCCCAAGTACGTGTTGATGATTGTGTTTTCAATAAACTCATAAGCCTCTTCTTCTGGGATATCTTTTCGCATACTGAGCAAGATATCGACAAGCTCTTCTCCGTCATACACCACGCGATCCACCAAGATGTCACCATGCCACGTGGAGCAAAACCCCACGATGGCTTCATTAAAGCCTTCCAGCATGATGACCTTGTGGTTCAAAAAGGTGTACCCTTCTTCATCTCCGGTGTCTCGAAGGGTGCGTCTTGCCTGTCAAACAAAGGAAGGCGCCAAGTGCGGGTGGTGCGCCCTTTCAAAAACAAGCTAAACGGCTCGCCGCCCATCTCACGCAAGCGCTGCGCCATCTTAGGCGAAGACAGTCCGACGAAGTTATTGCGACGCAGGAAGGGTTCGAGATCCTTGATTCGGAAATAGACCTTGCCTTCATCTTCATTCGTCCATGGGCGTCCCAAGAGAATTTCATCGCGGTCCATGGCCTGTTGTAAGTGCGTGCAGAACTCCTCTACCAGGTCAGAGAACTTGCCAGAGATGCTTGTATCGCCTGACGCTTCAATGATCTGCTCGAGCTCTACCATCTCACGTAGCAAAGCGTTAAGCATAGTCTCCCAATCTTGCTTGCGCAGGGTCGGTGGCAGCGTATTGATCTTCTCGATACACGCTTTTTGAAACGCCAGTTGATTAAAGAGCGCTTCTGTTTCAAGCTCTATGCGCTTGCCGTTAATATCCAGAAACCAGAGTGGCGGCTCGCTGTTGTACTTTGACAGGGAACTGAGTTGTGGCGCATCGGGTGCGTCCGCCCCCACGCCAAACTTGCGTGTACGGCAAAGCCCTGAATTGCAAAACGAATTAATGGGTGCGTCTTTACACTTGTACTTGTAGTCTTTCTTTTGTAATTGCTTGGTGATGAGGCCAATCTCTGACATGCCAAGCGGCGGGTCAAAGTATTTCATGTTGTGTTCCATGAGTTTATCTTCCCAACCGCCGTCTACTGCGCGCTTGAGATAGATGCCCACGTTAAAGAGGCCATTGTTCCGTGTGCCTTCAGGAAAGCCTTGTGCACAAAGGGCTTGCAAGCATGGGGGACCGTCTTTGATCGGATGCTCTGCCTGCTTTGGCTCTTCTGGAAACGCAAGAGGAGGCGTCTGGACGTACTTATCGTACATCTCGTAGAACTCTTCCATGCTGGCAGAAGTGCCATCATCTTTGATACCGTAACGCAGACCATCATCGCCGCCAAAGTACGGCAGGTTCAGAAAGTTACCCGTATCACCCCGCTCAACCAGGATTTCTGTTTGCTTGGGGAAAATCTCTCGTCCTGCTTCACCCAGTAAGGCGGCCGCAGTCTTGAGATACCGCTGCATGTCGTATGCAGAGACGGGGACGGTGGTAAACAGGAACACGTGCGCGCCACCAGACTTGCTGCGGCACACGACGAGAGGAAGATTTAAGTGACGCACTTTCTTGACAAGTCCTGCCAAGTCTAACGGGTACTGGTCAATGTCCACGCAACCCCAAATGCAGGAGTTATCCGCGCGGATAGGAATGATGCCAAGGCTCGGTTCTACGCCCTGTAGGTGTTTGACCCAGAGATCATCTGTGGGCTCTTTGCGAACGACGACGGCCTTGCCTGCCTGCTTGCCGTTGTCTTTCGACTTCTCAATTCTGTAGGTGCCGTAGGCAATATCTAGGCCGGAGAAGATTGCCTTGAACCGTGTTATGTCGGTCATTCTTCTTTCTCTATCAAAAGGGGGTAGGGATTACCCCACCCCCAGAACCTTAGAACGGGTTGGTTTCTACTGTTGACGCTTCGTCATGATGCTTGACTTTCACTTCACCGGAGCTAACCGATGCAGCAAAAAGTTTAGCAGCTTGATAGACGCTTGCGTCCTCAATCGTGCCTACTCGTTCAATCTCCCAACCAAACCACTTACCCTTGTCGTTAGACTCTTGGACCGTGGTCAGTCGATATATTTGACTGTAAATCGGAGGAGTGTACAGGCCGTTCTTACCCTGCAGTTTGACAGACATCGCCATAGAATTCCACTTTCTGGACTTCTTCAGTTGTGTGGACTTCATAACAATCAACGCAGGATTAGGTATACCATTGTCATCCAACACCATCACGTAGTGATTGGCGGTGTTTTCAATGTAATTTCCATTGTCGAGATAGTCTTTGTTCTCACCAGGTTCGCGGTGAGTCTTAGACAAGATGTCGCTAGTGCTAGGGTAAATACCAATAGGTGCGCCGCTGCCGCTACCACGTGGTGCCCACTCGATGTAGACACGGTTGTATACCGTAGGAACAACCAAGATACCCTTCTTGCCATCATACAGTTCACCGGAAACGGTGTTGTAGATCATACCTGGCATTGCACCTTCTACTTCACCGACTTCGGGCGACACATTTGTCAGAAGTCGTAGAAAAGGTAGTGCAAAATCGTCTTGATTCATACCATCAAAACCGGCATGTGCATCGTCTTCAAACGAGGGTGCCATGGCCAGAGCGGAGGTACCTTTTACTGCTACTGCTGAGTCAGATTTTGACATGATTCTTGATCCTTGATTCGTTAAACGTCGTTAAACGGATTTAATGGTTGCTTTCTGGCCGATGTAGACGCCAAAAAGTTCGGTGGGAAACTCGTTTCCTCGTTCCACCTGTTCACGAACAAATGCTTTTAAGGTCATTGGTTCGATCTTCTCGGCTTGATCAGCGGGATAGCCTTTCTCACCAAGCAGATTCAGTAGGCGAGCGCAGAGCTCGTCTTCACCGCGGCCAAAGCGCACGCTCACGGTGTTTTTAATGATGTCATCAAAGCCGTTTTCACGCAGCCACTCAAACGCCTCTGCACGGCGGGCGTCTGTGATGCTGGCGCTGTAGAACGGTTTGATCTCGATGGAGGAGCCGTCATCCATTTTGAATGATTTCATCCCTAAGCTAGTGAGTGCCTCGGGGATAGACTCTTCAATCATTTTGCGATACTGCTCTTTGCGTTTCTTGAATTCAAGCTCAAACTCCTCGAGCTCTTTTTCAAGAAGCTTTGCGCGTCGGCCAAGAGCGGCGATGCTGGACAACTGGTCATCGGCAAGCGCAAAGGCTTCCGAATCGGTTTCAAACAAATTCGTCAAAGTCATCAAATTCTCCTTTCTTTGGATTGAGGTCAACTTGGATGGGGATATACATCCGTTCAAACTTATCCCACTTCAAACACTTGTACCGTCCGTGATTCTTTGCTGATGCAATAGAGCTAATAATAGCAATAGCTGTAGGATCACCAATAAACAGAAGATAATCGTCATCGGTAAACTTTTCAAGCTTACGTTGAATGCGACGAACGGTTGGCACCACGGAAAAAGCAATCTGTGCGTTGGGAGGCAAGAGCGTTTCTATGTCACCAAAAGCCATGGCAGACGTAATATTGTGTTGTGCAGTTTCCGATACAACGTAAACTTTGGGCACTTTGATTTCTCCTTTCTAGAAATTAAATCGAAGTGTATACTTCATTTTGCATATGTGCAACTTTTTTTAGAAAGAAAAGAAAATGGACGAATACTTAGCTAACTATCCCTATAAAAATAAGCCATTCCTTCACCAGGAGGCCTATTTGCAACGCTTTTGGGACAAACGCTACTCTGCGCTTTTTGCAGACATGGGTACGGGTAAGTCCTATATGGTCATCAATAACCTAGCTATGTTATACGACAAAGGCGAAATAAATGCCGCTGTCATCATCGCACCCAAGGGTGTATACCGGAACTGGTATAGCGTAGAAATCCCCAAGCACATGCCTGCGCATGTGGAGTATCGGATGGCGCTCTGGGACCCTAGTCCAAACAAAAAAGAAGCGAACGCGTTAAGCGATCTGTTCATGGTGACAGAGGATCTAAAGATTCTTGTCATGAACATCGAGGCGTTCTCAACCGACAAGGGCACGAAGTTTGCAAGCAGATTCCTTCTTGCACACGAAAGTTTTATTGCCGTGGATGAAAGCACCACCATTAAAAACACCCGTGCGCAACGCTCTAAGAACGCCTTGAAGGCTGCGCGCAACGCCAAATACCGACGCATCATGACAGGCTCGCCTGTCACGAAAAGTCCGATGGACTTATACCAACAGTGCGCCTTCTTGGATCAGAAGCTTCTTGGCCACTGCAGTTACTTTACCTTCCAAAACCGCTACGCAATTACACAAGAACGTAACTTAGCGACCCATTCATTTAAGCAGATCCTTGGTTATCGGAACTTGGACGAATTGCAGGAGCGCTTGAGTAAGTTCTCGTTTCGCGTGACCAAGGAGCAGTGCTTGGACTTGCCTGACAAGGTGTTTTTGAAAAGAGAAGTGGAGTTAACGACTGAGCAAAAGCGCGCCTATGAGCAGATGCGCTTGTTGGCCTTAGCCACGTTTGACCAAGGGTTGACCTCCACCGTGAATGCCTTGACACAAATCATGCGCTTGCAGCAGATCGTATGCGGGCACGTGACCCTTGATTCTGGGGAAGTGGTAAGTCTGCCTAATCACCGCATGAATGAGCTTTTTGCGGCGATTGAGGAGTCCAGTGGCAAGATTATTATCTGGGCACACTTCAGGCATGATATTGACGCCATTAAAGTGGCGCTTCAGAAAGAGTACGGCATGAATAGTGTAGCTACATACTACGGGGATACGCCAGCGGACGAGCGCCCAGAGATTGTTGCAAAATTCCAAGACCCTAAGAGCGAGTTGCGCTTTTTTGTTGGACAGCCTCGCACGGGCGGTTATGGGCTTACGCTCACCGAGGCGCATACGATGATCTACTACTCCAACGGATATGACTTGGAAGTGCGCTTGCAGTCTGAGGCACGTATTGACCGTTTTGGTCAGGTGAACAAAATGACTTACATTGACCTCGTATCACCAAAGACGGTGGACGAGAAGATTGTTGCTGCCCTCTTGCAGAAGATGGATGTGGCTAACGAAGTGATGGGAGAGAAGGCAAAAGAATGGCTCAAGAAATGATAGACATTATCCCCGTGCGCAAGAAGTACAAGTACGAATCCTTGGTCCGCGAAGATCTACCCTCGGGGCGTGTATACGTGTACGGAAGCACCAAGCTACCGAGCGTGACAGCCATCCTTTCTGCCACAAAGGACAACAAGGAGCTTGACGCGTGGGCCGAGCGCGTAGGGCAGGAAAAGGCTGCTACGATTAAGAACGAGGCCGCAAGCGTTGGCACACACATGCACATGGTGATGGACAGAATGATCGCGTGTCGTGACTTGCCGCGCCCCACCAACTGGTTGATGCTCAGAGGCTACGAGATGGGGTATCGGCTGATTAATACGTTCTTTCCTAATGTCGATGAGATCTGGGGGTCGGAAGTGTCATTGTATTACCCCGAAAAGTATGCGGGGACCGCGGATATGGTGTGCGTATATCGCAATAAGCCTTGTATCGTGGACTTTAAGCAATCCGTCAAGCCTAAGAAAAAAGAGTGGATTCGTGACTACTTCCATCAGTTGGCCGCGTACGCTTTAGCGCACGACACGGTTCACGGCACGTCAATTGATCAGGGCGCTGTGCTGATCTCGGTGCAGGACGGCACAACGCAGGAATTTACAACTTCTGGCCGAGAGTTTCAGCAGTACAAGGCGGAGTGGATGAGGCGTGTGGAGGGTTATCTCAGCACTCAGCGCAGCACCACAACTTCACCTTCTGTTTCTATCCAGACGTGCGCGCCGCAGGACAAGGGCTTGTCAGGGCTATAGATTATTTTTGACGGACCCAATATTTCCACTTCATGTGCGTAGCGGTTGTCCTTGTAGGTTTTGACCGTAAGAACAGGATCTTCAACCTTGTTCTTACGGTTTGACTTAATCACATGCTGATTGACGTGGACGATAGTTTTCATTTGGGTTTACGTACTTCTCCGCCTTTGGCCATCGTTATGTCAGGAGTTGTAGGATCGTATGTGCCACGGTTTCCTGTAGCTGATTTTATTTGTGTTGCGTCAAAAGGCACAAAAGAGAAACCTTCTCCCTCCCTTTCGTTTGCATACTTCAAGCCATCATAACCATTCTTTTTAAGAATCTTTACCAACGCATTTCCTAAAGGCACGGATTCATAATTAAGTTTGCTTGCAAGCGCATCGTACTTAGCTGGGTCGAGTATACCCATCTCCATCATCTGATCAGCCAAGTGGTCAGGCGCAAAAGACCCCATATGAGATGTTTCTAATGGGTTCTTGATGTCTAAATAATACTTCCCAATGTTCACGTTATCGCCAGAGAAGTCGTATTGCCCTGTTCTAAAATTTGCCTGATCTGCTGTGCCGAAGTGATATCCCATGCTTGAGAGCTCTGTTTTGTATTCGGGAGAAAAGGTTTTTACATCTGCCTTTGATGCGTGATACACAGGTTCTTTCACCACGCTTTTCTCAAGCATTTTATTTAGGCTTTCATCATTTTCCGCTTTTGGTGCTTTTGGCACCTTCGCCAAATCATCCTTGGCCGTGGTGGTGCTCGGCAAGTTGTACTCAAGTATTTTCTCTGGAGCAAGCTCGCCTGCATTACGTTGGCCACCGCTAAAGTAACGAATCTCTACCGGAAGTGTTTTCAAACCTTTTTCCTTGGCCACCATAATTCTATGGTTACCTTCGCTGACCCAAGCTTTACCAAACGGATCTACTTCAATATATGGTGCCTCTTTTGACACCGTATCCCAATTCTTGCGGATGTAATCCAATGAGTCTTTACGGACATTACTTTGCTCTGCCCTTTCTCCAGGTAATTTAGCCAGTATTTCAACAGGAACTTCCACTGGTTTCCCAAAGTAGCCCGTAGTCGAGCCCATTCGTCTTGGAACACCAAAAGAATTTGTCCCGCCGGATACAGCATCTTCTACCTTTCCAGCAAGCCATTTTTCGTTGGGAATGTCTTCGCTGTAGCCTAACAGCTTCACCAAATCATCCTTGGCCGTGGTGCTTGATGAAAGAATACGCTGCGCGGTTCGCGGAGCTTTCATCACGCTTCCAATCGCGGCACCCGCAACAGGCACCGCCATGGCTAGGTCACCCATAGCGCCCAAGCCCTGTAGGGCGGCGGTACCGTAATTACCTTTTTGAAAATTCTCCACGGCGCTCGGCTCAGTACCGCCCTCTACCGCAGGAAACTTTCCGAAATAGTCCGCTACACCGGAGCCAGGTGCAAAGCCCAAGCCAATGAGTCCTGCTTGTTTGCCTAAGCGAGTCAAATCCGTTGGTGGCGTTGGTGCAGCCGTTTTCTTGTAAAACAGCATCTGCTTGGCGGCCTCGGAAGGGTTTTGTCCAGGCATGACGCCCGCTTCTTCAGGAAACTCGTCTTGTACCTCGCCTCCTTCTTGAAAGCGCTTGAGCTTTGACAGCATCTTCTTTGCTTGTGCCATTTACTAAGCTCCTGGCAACATACGGTCCTCTGGGAAGAGGGCGGCGAGCATCTGGCGGCTCTGCGAAGGGGCAGCGCCTTGTGGTCCGAGAGCCGCGGGCGGTGGTGCGCTAGGGGGTTGCCCTGGCGCTTGGTTCATGAGCCCTGGTGTGCCACGCGTGGGTGTTGGCGACCTTGCGTTATACAGCATCTGGCGCGCGGTTGGCTTAGGGGCAGCTTGTGGCTCTGGAGGGGGCTCTTCAAAGTCTGCATAATTCAAGCCTGCGGCACCTAAGTAGGCATGGAGTTGGCGCGCCATCAGAATACGCTCGCCTTCTGTCACGCCTTTCTTAAGCAACATTGCCATCATTTGTGGGTCTTGTGTGGCTTGCTCAATGATGCCACGAATCATCATGGTAGGCATCTTGTCAAAGATATTTCGCACGGCCTTCGATCCAGCAGAGGCTGCAATCAGAGCGCCTGGACCGCCGCCCGAGGCCGCAGTACCAATTCTTGCACCGACCACACGCATGGCGAGTTCTGTTACCGCATCCGCACCTTGGACAACTTCATCCATCATCTGCTTGGTGCCCATGGCCTTTTCAACTTTCTCCATGGGACGGACAATGGACAGCAGGTTTCTTACTTCAGTATTACTGATCAATCCTTGGCTACGCATCATGTTCAAAACAGAAGGCTGATCCTTGGCCATCGGATCAAAAAGAGCGGCACGGAATTTAGTCACATCAAACTTATCCATGCCTCCTGCCTTGGTGAAGGCATAATCATAGACGATGGACTTCAAGCCATCCACCGCCTCAGGTCCACCGGACTTAGCAAGCTTGGCGACATTGGTGAAGTTCTTGACAGGGTAACGACTATTTAAAACGTCTGTTATTGCCCGAGTTGGATTCTCACTTTGCAAGACTTGAGAGAAGGCAGTTTCTTTGCGAAGCTTTTTGTTTGCAAAACTATTCTGTTGGCTGACCGCTTGGAAAGCATTCTCTGCTTTTAGCGCATCCTGTAGATCGTTGGTTACACCAAACTTGTCCAGCATCCCACGGTTTTCGTTAACAAAGTTCGTGAGCTGACGTGGGTTGACGCGTCCAGTAACCGGATCAACAGTCTTGGCAGCAGCCAGACGCAACACACGTTGCTGCGCATCGCCAATGGAGTCCACTCGCTGTGTGGCCAGGTCAGCAAAAGGCTTGAGTTGTGCCGCTTCTGCGCTATCTGGTCCGAAGCGTGCGATGGCATCATCATACTGAGTACGCATCATGCCCACAGCGTCTTGTATCTCCTGCATCCGAAGTGCCGTGACATCTGCGTTGCTGCCAAAGGCGCGCGATACAAGGATTTCGGCAGGAATCTTCTCTGCACCCGTCTTGGTCACGCCTGTTGCCACGTCTCCCGCATAAGTGCGGGTAAACGTATCATTTAACGTACGTGAAAACTGACGTGCGGCGTCATACGCAGGGCTTTGCAGCGTGTTCAGATCCTGCAATGTAGATTCTGCAAGACGTCCGTAAAAGTTTGCATTTGCTGCTTCACCACGCGCTGCTGCATCGCGAGCAAAGGACAAGAGGTCACTGCGAATATTGATCAGATCATTGACGTTGGTGTCTTTGAAAACAGTCTTTTGTTCACCTACTCCAATGACAGGAGACACTCTTGGAGGAAGTTCCAAGGAGCTTTTTGGGGCAGGTGTTGTGCGTGTTAAATACTCCGCCGGAACTTTTCCTGTTTCAAGATATTCCTGCGTCTGCTTACCCTGCTCATAGCGCTTAATTGCAGCATCATCAATACCTAAGCGTGCCATAATCTTGCGCACTTCTGCAGGCATGCGCGCATTAAAGCGCTCAGGCGTCATGGAAGTTGCAATGTTCAAGAACTCTTCGCCTGTCGAGGCAGGTGTGACTTCCTTGTACTTCAGCGTGGTCTTTCCGCCTTTTGTAGTGGTCTCGACTGAATCCTTAAATGCGTTTTGCCACAAGAAGCGCTCATGCTCGCGCGCATCCTTCAGTGCATCATCAGTTTGCGTCTTGACAATATTTCCGATCTGGACGCGAGACTGTGGCGTGTCCTTTGTAATCTTGGCAACACGTCTTGCAGCCTCTGCATCTGCGAGCTTCAAGCGCGTGTCCAACATTCCATCAAAATAATTCTGTCGCAGCTCTGCCGCTTTTGCCAAGGACTCTGGCGTACCAATGTCTTGCAAGCGTTGTGCAAGAAGCTTATATGCTTTAAGGGACTCTTCGCCCTGCTTTAAGACATCTGCGCCATACTGCGCGTTGTTCTTTGCAAGCGTGGTTTCAAGCACGCTCAAAGTTTTAGAACCTGTCTTCTGTGCCGCAGACGGAACAACTCCATCCACATCAGGCTTGGAAAGCTTCTTGATCAGCGCAGGGATGTCCTCGCCTGACTCTTCAAGAATAGAAAAAAGTTTATTGGCAGCACGACCTTCCCGTGAATCTTTGGACAAGCTTTGCGCAACCGTTCCAACAAAGTCCTTTGCAGAACCAGAGGCAGACAACACCATGCGTCCAGGAAATAAAAAGCCTCCTGCGACTTCGCCCACGAATTTAGGACCGGCTTCACCGGGAGCCATCGTTTCCGCGACCCCACCGCCAATTCCTGCACCTACTGCTCCAAAAAACTCTGCGCCAAGAAACGATTTAGGGTATTTCTGTGCAGTCTGACCAATCAGAGCTGCCGTATCTGCAATAAATTTACCTAGCTGACCCGATGCAACACCGCCTGGCACATTGGCCAAGACCGGAGACATGTTGCTGATGTAACCAGAAATCTGCTGCGCACTCTTAATCGGAATGCCAAAAGCCATCGGAGCGATGGCCATTGTTTCACCAAATGTCTTGCCGCCCTCACGATATGGAACTAACTCAGGGTCAGTAGGTTTTGGTGGCAAAAGTTCCTTGATGGCACTGGAAGCCTGACGACCGGCAAAAAACCCCGTTCCCATTCCTAATACGCCACCGATTCCAACACCAGCAGGACCCAATGGAGCACCGAGAAGCATTCCTGTTTTAGCTCCTACCATGGCACCCGCCAAGGGCAAACCTACCCCTGCTGCACCCTCTGCTGCTCCTGCTCCAATAGCAGCTATTTTTCCTGTAGACTCAGGCGAGGCAGGAGTACTAGCAGCAAGGATAGCTGGATCAATACTCGGCTCGCCTACCTCGGTCAAAGGAGCAGATGCTTGTTCAATGGCTAAGAGATCGTCTTCGTTCATCTATTTACCTTTTAGGAAGCTCTGCTGATTTAACCTGTATTCTACCGTTTGGTAAAATAAATGGCGTACCTATCTCAAGTGCATTGAAGTCTGCTTGCGTAGTAACACGTGGAGGAGCCCCTAATAGACTTCTAACTTGTCGAATTTGATCAAGCTTGGCTCGAGCATCACCTTGCGTAGCAGGCGGAAGCTCTTTGTTGTATGCCGTTGATGCCAATTCATTCGATGCCTTTAAAAGCATTGTATCCAAGCCAACAATACGCTGCCAATACGCTTCTTTTCGGTCAATTAAAGAAGGCAGCAAATCAAGTTGACCTAGGATTTGTGCTTTTTCCACTGAACCGAAACGCTCTGTTTCACCCAGTGCAGCCGTTACACGGTTAATTGCAGTTTTTAAGAAAGTAGTAGCTTCAATTTCTTTGTCTGCATCAACTAAGCCACCAATAAGTGGAATTTTTGCAACAAAGGGCTTTGCCACACTAATTGGACCTGTTCCACGACCTGCCATATTGAAGAAGGTAGGCTCATTCTTTGAGTACGTACTGGCCGTCACTTCTTTCGGGATAGTAGGAGTTCCTGCTTTCTCTCCCTTACCT
>Ga0209229_10000016_pt1 | contig 58908 bp, 69 predicted proteins | sample SanBayMetagenome_FD_187466 | JGI IMG/M metagenome (GOLD analysis project Ga0209229, IMG submission 187466) | Freshwater and sediment microbial communities from dead zone in Sandusky Bay, Ohio, USA (SPAdes) (version 2) | ecosystem: Environmental > Aquatic > Freshwater > Lentic > Sediment... | reverse complement strand
TGCCAATTCGATGTTGTCAGCCCCTTCAATAGGTTTAATTTCGCTAATTGTTGCTACATAGCAAACTGAGTTTTGATTTTCCATTATATTAATTTATGTCGTGTTGTTTTCTTTTCAAATGTTGGTTTTAACCAAAGTCCTCTGTCAAATATCAATGCAATTAAGCCTGGTAATTCAGCTTCCATTCTCGTTAAGACCCTAAGTGTTGCAGGCGTATCGTGTTCCATCATTTTGGCGATCTCTTCTCTAATCCTTTCGGCAGAAACAACTAACTTAAGTTTTTCAAAAATCTCAGGTTGTTTCATTGCATTAATAATAGGAGGGTGAATAAAGAATCCCTTAGTGATTGAGAATCTTAATGCTCTTAAGAATCTTAATGGATCATCCATCATTGTCTGTTCTGCTGGAAGAGGAGTCTTTAAAAGTCTTGCACCTAAATGCCCTTGTCCACCAAATGGATCAATTAGATTACCATCTTCGTCTTCGGCCATAGCATTTAAAGTAAAGTCCCTACGCATAAGATCATCTTCAAGGGTTCCTAATTCTAAGATAGGCCTACGAGTTCCTTCAACATATCCAACTTCCTTACGGGCTAAAACAAAGTCAGCAACCCAGCGTTCCATCTTATGACCTATTGGAAACTTAGCACGGATAGTAAAACATTCAGGTGTGCTTAAGAAAATATCAAACCCTTCGGTAGTTAACCAGTCGGTCATAATTTGAAAACCTTCTTCTACGGTTCCGTCCGTGTTATCCAAAACAAACGTAAAGTCGATGTCCTTGGACTCTATCCCTAAAAGTTTATCCCTTACGCATCCACCTACTTTAAATATCCTTGGCATAATTTTGTTTTTTGTATAATACAAATATAAAACAAATTATTGGGATTTGAAAATTTTTCTCTAACTTTTTTCTTAATTTAGTGAAATTCTTGGCGAAAAGTTTCTTCAATCGATTGACATTGTGATATACCGTAAGATGTTTTATCTGTCATGTAGAGTACATAATCAGTATCATATTTCTCAATTTCATCGACCTTTTTAATAGTCCTTTCTTTTGTGATAACAACATTCTTTGTATGCTTGAATGCATTAGAGTTTTGTAAATCAGAAAAATTCATATTGCTTAATTATCAAACCAAAATACTACACGAACGTCATTTCTACCTTCATCGTCCAATTCCTTCATTGAAGCAAGGAGTGCACGGTATTCAAGAGGTGGTTTTAAATTAGGATCATCCCATTCTTTGGATGCATACTTCTTATAAATCTTAAATACCTTTTCAAGTTCTTTGATTGTCATCCATGAATGAGAATGCCAATCTGGATGTTCTACCCAAGTGTCATCGATAATCTTTCTCCCATATGATGCGTATCGTAATGCGTCTTCTTTAGACACACAACCTTCTTCATGTACTTCTTCTCTGGGTTTATCAACAATGAACATATACGCATCATGCTTTGCAGCATAACCCATATCATTAACCATGCCTTTAGCATCAAAGGAATCTTTATAGCTTCCTCTAACCCCAGCCAAGATACCAAACATGGTATAATTACGACCAGGGTTAATCACATCGCCATAAGAATTCCAGTATGTTGGTGCACCTGCCTTAATAGCTTTCTTTGCACGTTTCTTATCTCTGTACTCAACGTACATATGAATATCTGCTCCCATAATTATTATATGATTTTTCCTTCATAAGTTTTCTTCCAATCAACCCATGGCATGGTTTCAGGATCAACCACTTTAATAACTTTCCACCATAAGAAAAGTTTTCTCTCTGACCAGTCTTCATACTTTTCCATTAAAGAACCAAGTCTTATGATTTCTTCCTTATACATTTCTATTTTTTCAATGTATTCGGTCTTTTCTTTTTCAAGATCGCTAAGTCTTTTGATTGCATCGGTTGCAATAATCTCGTTTATTGCTTGATTAAGAACAGCATCCTTCAACACTTGTATCTTTTGAAGAGTTGAATTAATTAAAGGGACTAATTGATTGTGGTGTTCTTTTACTCGTTTAAGGTCTCTCTCAAAACGATTGTAGTTTTCTTGTAATTCGGTATCTTTTACCTCATCATGAAATGCTTTGATTAAAGCCTTTACTGGGTCATGTTTCTTTTTACTCATTATACTAAATGTTTATAGTACAAATATAAAACATATTGTTGGGATTTGAAAAGAATGGGGAGACTTTATTCTCCCCATTATGAAAAAAGTTATTACTTACCTTGACCTCGGTAAGATTTCTTATAGTGTTTAGATTTTTTACTTTTACTTGTTCTAGTCTTAGCGTGAACGCCAGGTCTACTTACTTTAGTTTTAATTCTTTTGATTGAAGAATCCGCTTTTGCCTTTGCCATTTTTGGTTAAAGTATTTTTTAAGTTTTTATCGGCTTTCATAATTAAAAATACCCATAATATACCAAGTGGTAAAACTAATAGTACAATTAACAATAAAATCCGCTTTCTTTTACTATAAGTATGTAATTGTTTTCTAAGTCTATTTAGATAGTCAGTGTGGCCCGAAATTAAAAAATCTCTAAACCCATTTATTGATAATTGCATTACAACTTATACTCAAAAATTATTTATTATGGGTCTTCCCATTTCTTCTCGCGTTCTCTTCTTCATACACCTGAACAAGATCATCTACAATAGGATCTCTATGATTTTTAACTAGAGTAATACCTTCAAGGTTCTTAATCTTCTTTGAACAATTATAAAGAAACTTAAAACCAGAATCACTCTTATTCTTAAGATCAACCTGACCGTCATCACCACAGATAATCATTTTTGAACGAAGACCTACACGAGTAACAATCATTTCCATTTGTTCATTCGTTACGTTTTGTGCTTCATCCACAATTACACAAGAGTCAAGAAAGGTACGGCCTCGCATAAAGCTAAGAGGTACAATTTCAATTTGACCATTTTGTATATAAGGGTCAATTTTATCTTTACCATATAGGATATACATGTTCTGATAAATTGGTTGAACCCATGGATCCATCTTTTGATGAAGATCACCTGGTAAGAAACCAATTTCTTCTTTTGACACAGTAGGTCTTGTGATAATGATTTTTTCAAAGTGTCTACGAAAAAGACCATCAAGAGCAACTTGACACGCCAATAAGGTTTTTCCACTTCCAGCTCTACCTGCTAATAAGGTTATTGTATTTTTTAATATAAGTTCCTTTGCAGCTTTTTGTTCTTCGTTTAATGATATTTTAAATTTTATAGGATTTTTTATAATTCGTTTTTCGCGAAATATTTCGTCATCATGCTTGTTAGCTGGCATACCTTTTATTTTTTTTAGTTAGTAAAACCATAAGTAGTTTACTTAAGGTTTAGGATTATAATGTTTAATTGGAGGTGTAACCCTTGGTTCAATTACAACATTACCAGTCTTTGCATCAATAACAGGTAAAGAGTCAACAGCGACCTCAGGTTGAGATACTTTTACTGGTTGAACTTTCTGAATTACTTCAGGTTCTTTAACTATCTGTGGTTCAGATGGTAATTCAATAGGTTCCTCTATTGATGGGACCTCTGCTGATTCTTCTTTAAGCGGTTCTGGCCTAATATAATCAACAAGAGATTTGATAAATCCTAAGGCTACGATAGGTAATATAGCCCCACTTACGATTGAGAGTACTCTCTTTTGGAATATTGGTTCAGCTTCTTCAAGACCAAATAGTTCTATCCAAGGCATATAGTTTTCAAGATTTATGAATGCATGAAATGAATTAGCCATCATTTGAAATGCAGTAAGAAGTATGAACAATGTCCATACCATTGTTTTATTTGTCTTATCAAGGATAATGATTGCAGCAAGAGAAGCAGCTGCACCTAATTCAAATCCAATAGCAAGGGCCCAGTTCATAATGCCATTATGAGCTAGGTCAAAAAATGCAACAGAGTTAATCATAGAGATTGTAGCTACTAAGAAATAAAGACTACAAAAGATACCTATGATAAAATAATGAACGAGTTTATTTTTCATGACTTAGTTTTAATATTTATTCTTAATTGTGTTACTCGCCTACCCATCTAGCTTGGAACCAGGACCTACTATCATATTGTGCTCTTGAAGTTGAAACCTGTCCAACGTTTATGATGTTTATGTAGTCAGTTGAACCATTTAGATACACAATTTTTGTTATTTGTTGAGCCACCGCGTTAAAAGAACCGGCAGCTGCTACGATACTACCATTTTTCTTAATTGCCATACTTGCTTCAGCGTTTCTATAAACATCATATGATGCAGTAATTTCCCAATAACCTGCTTTTTGAGGCGTAAATCTATATGTTGAAGTATTGAACCATGCACTTGAAACATTGACCGTATTACTCACAACACTATATCTACAGGGATCTTCAGTAAAGCTTCCCGGTAAAGTGTATGTCACATCTGCATACGCTTCAAGCAAATAGAGTGACGTAGCAGGTCCAGTTGCACCAATATTTCCTTGATTGCCAGTTGCTCCAGTTGATCCAAGACCAGTTGATCCAGTAAAACCTATTCCACCAGTTGCGCCGATATCACCTTGTGAACCAACAGTTCCTTGTGAACCGCTTGAACCAATAAAACCTTGATTTCCAGTTGCTCCAATAAATCCTTGTAAACCAGTTGCACCAATATCACCTTGTGAACCAATAAATCCTTGATTTCCAGTTGCTCCAATAAATCCTTGATTACCAGTTGCACCAATATCACCTTGATTACCCTGTGAACCGGTTGCTCCAATATCACCTTGTGAACCCGTTGCACCAGTTGATCCTTTCTGCGTGTATGTTACTTGCTGTGCAGTTAAAATTACAGATGGTACTGCTGGACGAGTAGGTGCTATATTAGAAGGAACATATACAGCCGCAGTATTAATATTAGGACATGACCAATAGAGTTCAATATAATCACCTGCATCTAACTTTAATTGGAAATTCCATGCAGGTAATACAGGATGACCTGGAACTACTACCGTCGAGTTTGAATCTGGTATGTTAATACCATTTTTGGCAAACCATATATCAATCTTACGCTCTGGTGGTAGGTTTGAAATGTTCGTTCTATCAAACTGTGCAGAAAACTGAATATTATAAACGCCATCGTATGCAAAGGTAACCTGACTGTTATTCTGTATAGAAACTCCATTTGAATCTGGATCGGTGTTATTGAATGTCATTACATTAGCAACAGTCGCACCTCCATTATTTTGTGTTGATGTACTCCAAAAGCTACCCCAATAACCTAAGGTACCACCTGCACCTTGTGGGCCAGTTGAACCGATTAAACCAGTTGAACCATCAAATCCTTGATTTCCAGTTGCACCAGTAAATCCTTGATTACCAGTTGCTCCAGTTGATCCAATAAATCCTTGATTACCAGTTGCTCCAGTTGAACCAATAAATCCTTGATTACCAGTTGCGCCAGTTGATCCAATAAATCCTTGGGTTCCAGTTGCACCAGTTGCACCAGTTGCGCCGCTACCGGTTGCACCTATATTACCTTGTGACCCAGTAGATCCTGTTGATCCATGAAAGCCTGTGGCTCCAGTTGATCCTATTGCAAACCCAAGCCCAGTACTACCAGGTTGTGGTGGTATGTATCCTGGAAAGCAACCTCCACCGCCACCGTTCTTGGCTATCTTTGATTCTGTTATCTTTGCTATTTGTAAACAAGGAATACCAAAAGATTCTCCGTACTCTGTTGGGGTTGGTACCCCAGTTAAAATGCCTTGCTCGCCTGTTAACAGACATTCTCTTAAAAGAATTTCTGCAAAAATTGCACCAGGAGAAGTTAAAGTACAATTGTTAGATAAGCATATTCTAAGAAGTCCTTTATTAACTATATGTCCGCCGGTTGTTGTATACTGAAGAACTTCAATATCAAATCCTCGTGAACCCGTAGGTACTCCTGGGTACCAGAAATTAGCGACAACACAATCAAACTCATTTGTTAATTGAATTTGAATATCGCAAAAACGATCTAAATCAAGAGGCTTCTCATCAGAACCAAAAAACTGAATATCAATACACGCAGAAGTACCTTGCATTATATACTTAATACAATCTACTTGTGCTATTATGCTACCACATATAGTTAATGCACAGCTTGGATCGCTTGGTGTTGGTACCCCCGGTATGATATTTGCCATTACTTACCTTCTAATCTTTTTATCTCTTTTTCAATTTCGTTTTGACGTTGAACATCTAACATTTTACGATCCGTTGCTTGGATCATTCTTTTCTCTGCGCTAAGACCTTCGATTTTTAAATCATTAGCAGATGGTAAAGACTTAATTATTTCAGAATTAGCTTTAGCTTCTTTTTTAAGTCTGTTAAGTTCGCTATCAACTCCACATGATTTAAGGTAAAGTAAAATTAAAAGTACAGTAATTACTTTACTACCATGTTCTTTGAAAAATGCATTAATTTTATTCATATCTATTTATGTTTTATTAAGTTAATTTACTCAACCTTGCCTTTAGGCACACGGTGATAATTCTGGGTTGACCATGGGTCATCGGAGCCACACATACAATCATCTTGATGTTCACCACATCGAGGGCAGTATTCTATATTGTCATCAATATAATGTTGTGCGTCTTTTTCAGCCTTTTGATTTGACTTGTCCTTAACCTCAATATCCTCTACGTGATCTACTGGTTTATGTCGTTGGGCTTCATCAAGAAAGTCTTCAAAAAGTTTAATGTGTTTCATGATTACGATGATCTTTTTATTACTTCAAATGATCTGCCTAATTCATCTAAGAATGCTTTACTATCTACATAGATTGCACCAACATATTCCCATGCATCTCCCTGTGATGTATTTATATCCTCGCCAGGTTTTAATTGATAGATACTTAAAAGTGTAGCATTTACTTCTTCTCTACCTTGTAAATTTGCATCGTTTAACCATTCTTGGCTTTGGTGCAATCTAAATGTTGGTCGATCAGGTTTATTACCATTAGGCTTAACTATATGATACTGTACATGAGTAAACATTACTCCACCATTAAAGCCCATAATTCTCTTGGTTGCTTCTTCGGTAGTTGCTGCAGTTCTAATCATGTATTTTTTTAACCATTTCTCTGCGCCCTTTAGATCCTTTACAGCAGGAGTAGCAACTTTGAAATTTCTGGTTGTATACTCGTTCAACTGATTTGCATTTTCGCTAACGAATTGTTCAAATAGTTTTACGTGTTTCATTATATCTTCTTAATTCTTTTCATGCTATCGGCTAGCTTTCCTTTATCATCCATTACCATCCAGTGCGCTGTTGTATTCCCTTTAGTAATTTCCATGTGTAAACCTGGATTCATTCCACCAGTATCTTGTGGTGCCCATAGCCTGGTTACCGTCCACTTTCCTGGATATTCACTATCTTTTACATCATCATTAAGTTTAATACCAGTTTGTTTAGTAAATAATGCGGTTAGTTTATCTCCAATTTTACCTTCGTTTACAACCTGTTCAAAGATTTTAATGTATTTCATTTCCTAAACTTATTTTTTTATATATTCTGGTGGAAGTGGGTTAAGTTCGTGATACTTTTTTACAAGTGATAGAAATTCTTTACCATAGACTTGAATATCTTCCCATGTAACCTCAAATACTTGGGGTTCATCATTTTCAACCGCTATCCAAATTTCTCCACCGGCAGGTTTAACACCATGCATCTCCCAATAAGCTAAGAAATATGCAGCAATTTGCATAAAGTAGTTTTTAATCCACTCTTTCTTTTTCTGTTTACGGCTAGTCTTAAAATCTAAGATGAGTAGATGGGAGAAAGTATTCTCATAAATATTATCTACCCTACCTGCGTACCCTCCCATCTGGTGGGAGTAGAGCGTCTCTTCGATACTTACAACTCTGCTAATCTTATTAAATAAGCCGTTGTTATAAAAACTGTAAAAGAGCCTACGACCAACGTCAAGTTCTTCTTCGGAGAAACCTTCCTCCTTTACAAATTCTAAAATTTTTCTCTGTGCCTCGAGTAGTCTTTCACGGTTACCCTCCAATGTGGATCCTAAATAATATTCTATCATTTGATGCATGATAGTTCCACGATTAGCAGAAAACTTAGAAATACGATCTGCCTCTTCTTCCCCAACTCTTTTTCGCCAGACATCTAAGCCTGATGAATCTGTCATACTACCTAGAACTGTAGTAACTGAGGGATATTTGTGTTTTCCAATTAAATAGTATCTCTTACCATTTATCGTTTCTGTTTGTTGTAATGATTCTGAAGTTGCCATTAGGTATCATGGTTTAAAATATGAAGTTAATTAAATTACTTAATGAACCTCCAATACCAGACCAATAGTGTGATATAATAAGGTAAGCAATGCGAATGCCAAGTACTAGTACACCTGTCTTTAACATTGACCACAAGAATGGTTTAAGTTTTACGTAATCTCTATCAGGTGAAAGAATTAATAAGTAAGCATCTGCTCCAGGAATTTCTTCTATTTCTGGTGCAATCGCATCGGCTATTCCCATATCAAGAAACAACCTATCATATTCTCTAAGCTTCATAAGAATATAGCCTTCTTTAGAAATAGGTTGATTAACCACTTCTTCAGGAAGATTAATAACTGTATAGATTCGTCCAATCCAATCTACACGGAATCCTGATTCATTCAGGATCTTTTCATTTTCTTTGGCGATAATTCTTACCTTTCGCCAAATGTTAATTTCACTAATTACATCAAATATGTACATAACATAGGTTTTTATATGTATTGGTGCTCTGAAAATAATTTCATTTGCTCCAATTGTTTCTTAACGATTTTACGACCTCTAAAGATACGATTCTTTACGGTTTGTAAATTGATATCTCTCTCATGTTCAGACATAATATCTAAGATATCACCGTATGACTTATGATTAATAAATCGTTCTACCATGTATCTCTTATACATAGGAGGTAATGCATTTATTGCTTCTTTAGTTAATCTAACCTGTTCATCTAGGATGTTTTCCTCTTCCCAGAAATCATCATCGGTTTTAATAGCAAGATCATGAGAGATTACTAAATCCTTTGATGGCGGTTCAACACCAGCATCGGTAAACACATTCATACTTACCTTTTTGTTACGGAAACGAATCCATCCAATGCATTCATTATATGCAATGCGATATGCCCATGTAGTGATCTGATATGATTCATCATATTGATCAATCTTAAGATAGACCGTAGTTAATGTGGTTGATGTAATATCGTCAGCGATCGTTGGATCCTTTACGATATTGTTAACATAAGACCATAAACCTGGTCTCATTTTTTTGTAGAGTTCATTATAAACTCTTTCTGATCTTGTCTTTTTAAATTCAATTGCCAGTTCCTTGTACGTTTTACTTTTTGCCATTTATGAAATCTTTAATAGTTGAAAATTTAAGCGGTGCATAATTCCAAAAATCAGTACATGCATTAACACGATTAGAAGACCTTAAATCAGTCTTATGTGAAAATACAGTATGACCATGGAAGTGAATAGTTCCTGAGTCTTTGCCATTCCATACCTCTAATGGATAATGACAAATAACAGAATCAAATTGAGGTAATTCAACAATCTGATCATCTAAAACAGTAATATTGTCAAACTCATGTTCGACCTCTAATAGAGCATCATCAGCATTACCAACTAAGAATGTAATTTCGCCATTTAATCGTTTAAGTACATTCTTGGCGGTTTGTGGATCCCATGCGAAGTTTCCTAAATGGAAAACAATATCGCCTTTCTTTACCTGTTTGTTCCAGTTCTTAATAAGCTTCTCATTCATATCATCAACAGATGAAAACTGAGTTCTTCTTGCGACTTCTAAGATTTGTGGTCTTCCAAACCAGGTATCAGATGTTATAAAAAAATCTATGTTGGATTCTTTATTTACCATTGTATATTATTTTAGGACGGTAGTATAATACCATCAGTATAAATATAAAACAAAAAAACGAGAATTGAAAATATTTTGTGAAAATTATTTTTTTATTTTCATTTTTGTTTTAGTTCCATCAGGTTGACTAAAAACTGCGTATGTTGGAGTTAGATCAAATTCTTGACCTTTTAGCATTTCAGTGTATCTTTTACCACATCCTTTCTTTATGTAACCAATAGTACTATGTGGATGATAATCTGGGTAATCATTTTCATAAGGTAATTCTCTCAATGCAGTATTAGCCTCATGTAAAGAATCTCCTTCAACATCAAATTTAAGTACGTCATACTCATTTTCAAATAGAGAAGCATTGTAAAGTTTGCATGGACCAAAATTAAAGTTATCCAAAATTTCCTTTACTTGTTCAGGTGTAACTGATTCTTTAAGACCGTATAAAAGAGTTACATGAGATTCATCTTCTAAACCGAAGGTACGATCTCCTTCTTCTTCATATAAATCATTTGGATCAATTGCATCATGAATCTTATTTATTTGTGGAAAGTCAAAGTATAGCATGACACAACCTGAAGAATAAGAGTCTCCACTTTTTTCTACAACAAATTCTTCAAATAATTTAATATGTTTCATTATGTTAGATTTTATTATATATCAGAGAAAATTGCGTTAGCAAACCAAGTGTGTAAAGGATCATCATTGTATGCAATAGATTCATCATTTTTAAGTATTGCGGTTTCAATGTCTTTAATACATTCTAATGGATTACCATCTGGATCAATGATAAACTCTCTCATATCAGGTAAGCACATTGGTTCAAACGAATAATTAAGCATATCCTTAATTAGGCTAAAGTGTCTTTCATAGATATGAAGAGAATGTACGATATGCGTGTATGTACCCATTTCTAATTCAGGATAATACTTCTTAAGATGTTGGAGCATCTGTTCTTGTAATAAACAGAAGAATGCAATATCAGTTGGTGTACCTAGAATAAGATCATTTGATCTCATATCAATGGTAAAGTTAAGACGGTTATCTCGGATCTGAAATACTCCATTAAGAGTACATACAAAATCTTTATTACCCCACCTTTGATGATTAGGTTTGTTAAAATGTAAAATTGCTTGACGACTATCTTTATCTTGGATTAGAGACTGTAATGCCCATTGATATTGATTAAGACCATGTTGATTCTTTTCAGTGAAGATAAGATTACCATAAGCAGAGTTTACAGTACCATCACCGTTATCAATCTGTTCCCAGAATTTTGCAAAATTAGAAATAAATTCAACATCATTTCTACCTGTAAAGTACCACACCATTTCAGCACCAATGTATTTGAATTGGCTGCTTCTTCTATGGTTTTCATATAGATAAAAACGAGGATCTTCAATAACTAAAGCCGCATCAGTTACCTCATGAATTTTCATACCTCTTGGTGAGGTAATATATTGAGGATTGTTTAAAACATCCCCTAATGCAGTTTGATATACATCTGCAAATGTTTCACCTTTATAGACTCTCATTATTTAGTTTTTGTTTTGATTTTTCATAACATTTTTCCATTCTATCAAAAAACTCAGTACGAGGATATTTCGCATGAGATTTCATCAATTCCATATCATATAAGGATCTTAGTCTTTCATCAGCATTTAGATGAGACATAATTTCAAACATACGATCTTCTCTCCACTTACTCATTTTCAAACATTGTGATTTGTTTACTTTCCCCAGTGATAGTGTTTGAGTGAGATAAAAAATCTACAATAATTTTTGAAACATCATCCGCACCCATAGTACCAATATTAAGCATAAGTTTATTCTTAATCTTACTTAAGCGGTGAGCTCTTTGAAAACCATCAACTTCTGCTTTGATACCTTCTTCATTTTTATAAAATGATTGACCATCGTCTCTACTCCAAATGATATGAGGATCATTAGTAAGAGTAATAAGATAAAGATTTTCACGAAGAGCATTTACATAATTCTTTTCGATATCAAATACGTAATCACCTGAATATCCTCGGTATAAAGGAGAGTAAACCGTTTCTCCTAAATGAGAGCGGTTAAAGATAATATTAATGTCATTATTTTTTACTGACATCATTAGCTTAAACATATCATCATACATCTTCTTTGAATACTCTGTATGTTTTTCAACATCGTTTTTAAACGGAAGCGATGAATAATGAATTTTATGAAAAACCAGCTTATTTAGTTTTTCAATGATTAGATTCTGTTGAGTGTCTTTACCTGTATTATCGGTACCCTCGATGATAATGAATTTACTCATTTTATTTTTATATGTTAGAAGTTAGGATTGTTTATTTTAATATCGTAATCGATAAAATTCTTAAAATCATTTTCGTCTGCCTCAATTCTTCTATCTAAAGAATCTCCGGGCATATGCCTATTTAACAATCTTTCTCGTCTTACTTCAATTGGAATGTCAATATAGAAGATAGTGCATTCATGTCTGTCTTCAGGTTTAATGTGAGATATTCCAATAGGAGTCATAATGAATAGGTTACATGTATCGTAAAACTGTTCGTTTGAAGTTCCATAATACCATCCGTTAAAAGTAACATATTCATACCAAAAGTTTTCCTTTATCTTTTGCTCAAATTCCTCTACTGTTAGAAAGTAATAATCTTTACCATGTACTTCACCTTCTCTTGGTGGTCGTGTGGTAAAAGAAATGCCGTAGACGAATCCACGGCTCTCCATTACTTTTCTCATATGATCTTTACCAGCAGCAGCCTTTCCTACTAAAATTACTTTATTCATTTACTTATTTGTAAGATTATCATTTATTGTACTACCTGGATTATAGGTTCCGCTTGTATACCAAATTTTCGGTTGGTTAGGAAAAACCGGATCTCCTACATAAGGTTGAAATGGTGGGCTGTACGGATTAGGTGGATTATACGGAGCAGCTGGAGTAATAGGACAACATGTCTTATTAAGTTCAGCTTTAAGTAAAACTAACGCCTCCTCAGCCGTAATGTGGCCCTTTTCAAGTAGCCCTTGTACAATACTACTTACTGTCATTTCCACCTTCGTTAACTTCAAACGTTTCCTTTAGAGTTGCAATACAATCATTTGCCTCAGCAAGAATTCTGGTCATTTTTACCATTTCTTCAATATGTTGAGGATGTTCTCCGATACCTACCGGATTTGTAAAGTAAACTGTTAATGTGGCCAATGCCAATTGTCTTTGTGCTTCAAATTGAGCCTTAAGCGCTTCATACATAATGTTAGATGTTCCCATGTTAGCTATTAATTAATTTGGAATTTGGATAATTATTTTTGATTTTTTCGTTAAAGAATTTACCTTGAGATTCTGCTTTACAGAATTCATCATAAGTTTGTTGGTCCATATTTGCGTATTCATATACGGCACCTGAATTAAATTCAATCTTCAATGTATTAGCAGAAAAATTGTATACTGCCTTTTTAATCATTGATGAATCTGTGGTTGTTACTTGTTCTATTAACATATTTTATTTAGTTTGATTTGTTTCTTGTTTAGGATCATCTTCATTAATACACTTAAATAGTTTCTTAAGTTCTTTTACAGGTAATCTTTTTAATTGGCCTAAGGATTCCCATGCTTCTTCCTCCGAGTTAGCATTACATGTCCATGTAACACCTGGGCTTACAATAATATACTTGTTCATATACTTTATTTTTTATTTATATTGAAAAAACCTATCCGTGTTTTATGTTATGCAAGAGATTTTTTAAGTTTTTCTAAATCTTTAACATACATGTCCTTTGGATCGGTTTTCTTAATTACTTCTACCTCGGCTTCTTTATCGCTTTTCTGCTTTAACAATTCTTCAAACTTTTCCTTTGTTAAAGTATAGATTGCCATTCCTAGTAAATAACCATAACTACCGTCAACCTGATCATACTTATTTTTTGTTAAATAGTCAATGATAGTTTCTCTAGGTACATTATTCACCTTAAGTTTTCCTTCAATGATATCTTTAATAAATCTTGCACGATTTGAAATAACTAAAAGTTCTCTACCTAATTTAGCCAATAAGTATTCTTTCCTCTTATCGTAATATCCTAATCTTACACTTACAAAATGTGTTACAATATCTTCTGCTTTAGTAAAAATCTTAAGTTTACCTGTTTCATCGATTGTAGTTAAGTTTTCAGTTTCCTGTGAATGTATTTTTAGTAATGCATCCAATTTAGATTTTGAAATATAATCCTTAAGAATTGCCCTTTGGAATTTAAGAATGTATTCAATCTTATCTGATGAATTATCTTCATAATCAACAATGATTCTTTTTTCAACCAGAGCATTTAACCACTCTTCATATCTTTCGTAAGTAAATGAAGGTGGAATTTCTGTTACCTTAACTGTTGTACTATTTACAACTTCATATGATCCACTTATTTTCCATGTATTTGGATTTTGAGGATCACGGGTAAAAGTTCCTGTGAATTCACTTAACCAAGGAGAAAGGGTTTTTATTTTCTTATCAGTAAGAACCGCTAGGCAAGCATCAACCACATCTTTAGGATTTCGGTTTAATATATTTGTTGCAAAACCAACCGCAATACCAGAAGATCCATTAAGAATAACAGTAGGAACAATAGGTAAGAAAAAATCAGGTTCAATTTCTTCACCTTCTTCAATCTTATTATTTAGTAATTCAAAATCCTGATAGATTAATCTAAAGTTAGGATGTAACTTTCCACTGATGTAACGAGGTGCACCTGCAGATGGGCTTCGTAAAGATCCAAATTGACCAATACCATCAAGAAGAGGTAATGAATTTTTAAACTTCTGTGCCATACCAATCATAGCAGACTCAAGAGATGTATTACCGTGATGATAATACGCCTGTGCTGCAACCATACCGGCCAATTGGAAAAGCTTCATAGGTTTTTCATTACCGCCTTTCCATATTTTATTTGCCACATGGACTACCTTTCGTTGTGTAGGTTTTAGTCCATCTATGCAACTTGGAATTGCACGGTTCTCTACTACATATTTGGCATATTCCAAATACTCTTTATCAAAGAATGATGTTACTGTTCTTTTATCCATTAAAATAGTGATTTCTTATTACTATTACTTTTAATTTCTACTTCTTCTCCTAAAATCTTCTTTTTACGAGGGCTAGAGTCACCTGAAAACCATATCTCTAAAGTGCTGTTAAATCCATTATCTTTAGTAAGAATGAACGATTTAGGGCTTCTAATTATCTCCTGGTATTCCTCATCTTCCAATGCGGCCAATCCTTTCTTATATTCAATATTCCATGATGTTAAGGATTTTTGTTTACTCTCCCATGCCTTATAGTCTTCATCAGAATAAAAGCTTAGAGTTTCCTTTCCTTTCTTTGCAACCATAAGAGGTGTTTCAACCTTTAACATTCTGCCCTCATCAAATAATTCCGGCCAATACTTACCAAAGAAATTTATTAACAATGCAGATATGGAATTACCGTCAACATCAGCATCGGTGTAAAACAAAATCTTACCGTATCTTAAGTCCTTTGGTTCATGACCAATCTTAAGTCCGATTGCAGCCATAAGAGATTGTACTTCTTTATTCTGAACAACCTTCGAATCAGGAATTTCCCTTACATTAATAAATTTACCACGAAGTGGAAATGCACCTTGTGTTTGCGGTTCACGGTATCGACGAAAGGCAGATGATGCAGAGTCACCTTCAAATATTGAAAGAGTACAGTTCTTTCGGTCTCCGCTCTTCTTAGCATCAATAAGTTTAATTACTTTAGACTTATCTAGGTTATTATTAAGCTTCCTAAGTTTTGCCCGTTCTTCAGCCGCCTTTTTTCTCTCTATCCAATCCAATACAGATTGAATGATCTCGGATGAAAATACTTGCTTAAGTGTTCTTTCAGATAATTCATGGATACTTCCATAATCCTTAGGTTCAGTAATAAGCTTCTCTTTAGTTTGAGATGAAAACGCAGGATTAATAATTGTACAATCAATGAAAAGGAATAGATGCTGCTTAAGTTCAGCAGGCTTTACATCAACTCGGTATTTCTTTTTGATCCTTTCACGAAGATCCTGTATGATTTGATGTGTTATATTATTAACATGGGTACCACCGTCTTTTGTTTCAACAGAGTTAACAAATGATATTGCTTTGAACCCTACGGTTGAATGACCAATACCAACTTTCCAGTTAGGTGACTGCTCATAGAAAACATAGTCGGTATAAAGTTCTGCGTATTCTTTAAAACTTCCAAATGAAATTTGTGTTTCATTCAGATAAATTTTAACGCCTAGATTACATGCAGCAATATCATAAAGACGTTTTTGGATCATTTGGATTGATGCATCATCAATTCCTTTCATTCCAAATCTTTGAAAATCAGCGATGTATGAGATTTCAGTAAAACCCTTTTTTGAAGGTTTAATTATAGGCTCGCTACGGTTTGACATGTTATCAGTAAAAACTTGAGTAAAATGTTTTTTACCATCACATGTTTCAATACGAAATTCTTTACTAAAAATATTTGTAAGTGTACTACCAACACCATTGGTACCGACCACAACACGATCTTCGGAATCATCAAAGTTACTTCCGGTTTTTAGGTTACTGAAAATCATTTCAGGTACCCACTCATCGTATTCTTTATGGATTTCTACAGGAATACCACCGTTATCCCAAATGGATATTCTACCGGTAGATTTATCAACTGTAATTTTAATTTGATTAAGTTTAGGATTTCTTTTATGTTCATCAACAGAGTTTGATACAATCTCATCAAACATTTTGAGAAGCCCTGGGTTATAAGTAATCTCAGTTGGTTCAAATTTTTTCTTCTTTTCATTAAAGAGGTAAACCTCTTCGGTATGTGGTTTAATTGAGCCAATATACATACCAGGTCTTAATAATACATGTTCAGTATCTGTAAGCTTCTGATATCTTTTTTCTATACTTACTGCCATTCTTTTTATTTTTATATGTATGTTCTTATCTTAGTTTAATTATTTATTGATTTCATTGTAATACGAAAGTACGATAAGTACAATGCATACTTGCCACCGATAGTTGGATGATTCTCTAAATGACTCCATTTTTTCTTAAAAAGTTGAATAAGAGTATAGATAGCCTCCGTGTGTTTACCTGTGTTTTCTGGATGATTAATAACCGCCCTTAACCAAAGAAAGTCTTTTTTCATATTTTTATGGTTATTTTTTAAATATAAACTACAAAGATCATTTCTGAAAGTGCGGAAGGTGAGGGGCTCGAACCCTCGCGCCGATTACTCGACCTAACGGTTTAGCAAACCGTCCCCTTCACCAACTTGGGTAACCTTCCATTAGCGACATTGATAATCTGCAGCTCTAGTTGCAATCTGATTATTAGGTTTTACATTCACCGCATAACCAAGACTATTTGCCCACCCTTTGGCAGCTGAAATTAATCTGTTTGATTTATATTCTTCGTCCCCGTTATAGTCCATGTCTATTTGAACTTTAACGCTTATTTGTTGTGTTAGCCATTCTGCCGTTTCAATACTCATTTCTGCCTCTTTCCACAATCGTGTCCACATATCAAGAATCTTAGGAACTTTTTCCGTGTGAGCAATATAGTGTACACCATTACTTCCAAAACGATAAGCGATGACAGTACTATACACGGTATTTTCGCCAACATTCTGAGAGTCAGTACCGATATGTATTGTTACTGTAGGAGATTCTTTTAATTGTGAAAGCGTATGATCAACCACATTAACCTTTTCCCCATTTGTTTTCTTAAATACTTTCATGGCTTAAATTTTTAAATATTGCACAGGTGGAGAGATTCGAACTCCCAACAACGGTTTTGGAGACCGGTATGATACCCTTTCACCACACCTGTGTATTGAGGCACTAACTGGATTCGAACCAGTGAATCCGCGGTTTTGCAGACCGGGCCCTTAAACCGCTCGGGTACAGTGCCCTTTAGAGTAAAACTCTCTTGGGTGATCGATGGGAGTCGAACCCACGACCTTCTGAACCACAATCAGACGTTCTAACCAACTGAACTACGACCACCATATAACCGTTTAGTAGGAATGGGCGGACTCGAACCGCCGGCCACATGCGTATCAGGCAAGTGCTCTAACCAACTGAGCTACACTCCTATGTTTTTGCTCCCCGGGTAGGATTTGAACCTACGACCAATAGATTAACAGTCTACTGCTCTACCACTGAGCTACCGAGGAATAAAAATAATAGACAGAGGCTTTGGGTTAGACACGCCCCAATATTACATGGGAGACCCCTTAGAATGCTTATCTATTATTTAGTGGTGATGGACGGAATCGAACCGCCGACACAAGGATTTTCAGTCCTTTGCTCTACCAACTGAGCTACATCACCAAAAACAGGATGGTAAAATACGTGCTCTACCACTGAGCTAATCCAGCACAAGACGAATCTTGCTATAGAGCTGGATGTTGGATTCGAACCAACGACCACGAGCTTAACAGGCTTAAGTTTATTTGCAGTAACCATCCTTAGTACTCCGTAAGCGATTCGAACGCCTATCTCTTGATCCGTAGTCAAGTGTTCTATCCGTTGAACTAACCGAGCATTTGTGTGGACCAGCCTGGGCTCGAACCAGGGACCTACGCATTATGAGTGCGGTGCTCTAACCAACTGAGCTACAAGTCCATATTGTTGGCAGGGAGGGATTCGAACCCCCGTACTCGTGAGAGAGCAGATTTACAGTCTGCCGCCTTTAACCACTCGGCCACCTACCAATAGTTGTTGCGATTGAGGAATCGAACCTCGGAGGGGAGCTACCCAATACGACTCATGAGATCGTCTCTGTACCGCCATCGCAATTTTGTACACCTTGATGGATTCGAACCACCGACCCTCTGCGTGTAAAGCAGATGCTCTAAACCAACTGAGCTAAAGATGCAAGTTTGATAGGTGACCATCCTATCGTGAAACAATGCATTGTTTCTTTTCTTTATAGAATCCGAAGATACTGTAGGAACATTTTTGTACGGATGACAGGAATCGAACCTGCACACCTTGCGATACTAGATCCTAAGTCTAGCGCGTCTACCAATTCCGCCACATCCGCATATGTAGGATATCGCTTAACCTACTGTGATTGCGCCTTTCACATTCACCTCTTATAGTTGCATCCTAAACGGGAAACTATAGTGTACGATTTTTTTGTGATCCCGGCGCGGCTCGAACGCGCGGCCCGTACATTAAAAGTGTACTGCTCTACCAACTGAGCTACGAGATCTTGGTGGAGGTAGAGGGATTCGAACCCACGACCCTCTGCGTGCAAGGCAGATGCTCTAGCCATCTGAGCTATACCCCCAAAGTGTAGGTAGCCTTCCTACTGTGTAACCGTACGTGTTACTTTAGGTTATGCATTAACCTCGGCATTTTTTAGCGGTCCATACGGGACTCGAACCCGTGATCTCCGCCGTGACAGGGCGGCGTCCACTCCAACTGGACTGATGGACCGTATTAGTAGCGGGGGAGGGATTCGAACCCCCGACCTTTGGGTTATGAGCCCAACGAGCTACCACTGCTACTACCCCGCAATATTGTAGTCCATAGGGGAATCGAACCCCTCTTACCAGGATGAAAACCTGGCGTCCTAACCGATAGACGAATGGACCATTTGAGCCTCCGACAGGATTCGAACCTGCGACCCACTGATTACAAATCAGTAGCTCTACCAACTGAGCTACAGAGGCAAATACAGGATGCGGTTTTTCTTTTTCCAAATAAAAGTTCTGTAAATTTGCAGTATGCATCCTTAGTCGGGGTGGCCCGGCTCGAACGGACGACCTCCTGGTCCCAAACCAGGCGATCTACCAACTGATCTACACCCCGTTATTGTTGCCCCCGAAGGATTCGAACCTCCACACTGTGGACCAAAACCACATGTCCTGCCATTAGACGAGAGGGCAATTTAATTTGCGGAAGGTGTAGGATTCGAACCTACGGAACCTTGCGGTTCAACAGTTTTCAAGACTGCCGCGATCGACCACTCTGCCAACCTTCCTAATCGGTACCAATATGTCAAAGAACACATTTGAATTTATTTGATTAAATTCAGTATAATTATAATCCAATCAATTCTGTTCTGAAAGTTTCCACAAAAAAAAACCTCCTAGAAATTAATCCAGGAGGTTTAGAATATATGATAACAATTCTAGTTAGCTCCTGCCTGGATCATGTGTAAACGAATCCGCTTGTGGAAGTTTTATCTCCACATTACTAGGAATCCAATATGTACATGTATGCAGTTGCATTGAATTGATTTTTTTATTTGTTATTTATATATCAACACACTACGATTGTTTCACATAGTGCATAAGATTTTTTTTGAGCGAAAGACCGGGTTCGAACCGGCGACCCCAACCTTGGCAAGGTTGTGCTCTACCAACTGAGCTACTTTCGCTTATACAGGATCGTGTTCGTATTCTTCACCTCGGCAGGTATATCTCTTTTTTCGTCTTCGACTTCTGCTTAAGGGGCCTACTATACTTCGGCTGCCTATTGGGCTCCTTCGTCTACAATGAGAAGTTGACGTCCATTTTTTATTTTAAACCAGGATGTGATAAACCTGGTCTTGTTCGGATTATACCTCTTTCGAGTTCAACCAAACCTAGTCATAGAGTTGTTTTATATGAATAGTTTGCTGTACCGATCCTTTTATTGTGGAGATGGAGGGAGTCGAACCCTCGTCCGTCATACTTACGCATTAAGTCTTCTTACAGCTTATTCAATTATTCGACATTGAAAAACTTTTTGCCATAAAGTTTTTGGACTGACGTTTTTGCTTTGGTCAGCGAACCTACCACTAGAGCCGATCTTAATGGGTATTGGATTTCTCCTCAAGGTTTCTCGTGGTTTCCATTGGCGATACTATAAACCTTTTTTCTCGCAATTACTTCCTTTAACATCTTACCCACATACAAGTATACTCTGTGAGATGATGTGCACGGTACCTAACTACTAGGCAGCCATTGCAAGCTCAGTGTTGCCACTTAACATTGGTTTGATGTAGGTCATCACCCAGCTGGACTTAATGTTTCATCTATACCGTCGAATCCAGTCATCCCCAAATTTCAAAGAACTAATTTCTTAATTTATTATTATATAATCTATGATGCATTTGTTTTATGCACCTTATGATTTTTTTTCTGTGTATGCAGAAGGACTCGGCATGCCACTATAGTTACACCATGATGCTTCGCGTTTACGTTTAATCTCATCCCATTCAAAACGATCATAAAGTGTATACGAATACTTCCAACCGCAGTCTTCATCATAATCAGAGTCTTCCTCTACTACAATTGAAGGTCCAAGAATTTGGGCTAGGCTGTCTACGTCAACCGGTTTCCAATAACCAAAGCGAAGGTAATTATGATCACCGCATCCCATGATTCGACCAATTTCAAATTGACCACACGCTTCTTCAATCTTTTTTAGTTTTTCAATATCAATCTTCATCTTCATTAAATTTAAGTAAAACTTTTTGGATATGTTCTTGTCCTTCTTTTGCCAATTTCATAAATACCGCGTGTTCTTCGGTTGATAAATCCATTGGGCGAGATCCTACAAATTTCAAATCAGGGCTTTTTTCATCGTGGTCCATATTAGTCCAACACGCCAACATATAGCAGCTTTCCGGACTCCTAGTAAAGAATGATAATGAAATAGAGGTTTGTGATTTTTGTAGAAAATCTCCACCAAATGATATTTGCCATCCGTCATCTAGGTATTCTTGGAGCTTACCATAATATTGATTAGGTTCCCACTTTAGGATTTCAAAGAATGAATATCTAGGAATATCTAAATGAGATTGAACCGGACATTTCTTACCATTTTCATCAGTCCAATAATTTGTTACCGAAATGTTTCCTTCTCTAATCTGGAATGGCTTCCATTTGATCTTTTCAAAATTTCTTAATCTTCCCATGCCTTATCTTTCTAAAATTACAAAATCTCCAAAATGTTTATCAAAGACCTGTAACAGATGTTCATAATCGCCGCTCATCATTTCAGTGGTAAGTTCTCCACGTTTATCAGGTTGATATCCTAATTGCTTTGCTAAGTTTTGTGCAAGACCAATCAGTGCAAATGCATTACCATCGGGACCTGTAAGATCTATGATGATTTCTTTTCTTGGTTGTTTTTCTCGTATCATATTACATGCACATATAAGTTTCAGATTGACTCCAATGATTGTACCATTCAGCCCCAGCTTCAGTAACCTCGGCTTTAGCGATTCCTTTGTGGTAGATTCGACCACCAAAGACAGATGCCAAATTTACTTTGTTTTTTGTACAGCGAGAGATTCGATAAAATCCACCTTCAAATTTTACAATTGATCCGCAGTTGATTTCAGTTGATGTTTGATTGTTTTCCATTTTTCCGTTGTTTTAAATATAATATAAATATAATACAAATTTTTGGGAAAAAAAAATCTAGAGAGAACTTTTTTCTTATTTTGTGAAAAAAGTTATTAACAATTGGTTTATAATGGCATTGCCCTTTCAGCCTTCATTTTGTCCATAAGCTTTCTTGCAATGATTTTGGTTTCTTTTGCAAATTCACCTTTATCAATCATCCATTCGATATATCGAGCATCTGCTTCATAAACTTCACGGAAAGGTTTACCTGCCCATTTACCAAAACTAAATACAACCTCGCGTTTACCATTGATTTCAGCAAATTTAAACTTACCACTAAGATCTACTTGATTCTGTCTGGACTCGTTTACTTCTTTATCAATTTCTTCTGGTGATTGTGGCATAGTGTATAACTGACGCTGAGCCTGGAATATTTCCATGGTCGCACGAATATCCGTTTCAGCTCTATGCGCACCTTCTAGGGTCTTACCAGTGTACTTAGTGTAAGCGGTACTTAAGTCTCTCCTTTCGTATTTTGAATATATTAAGAAAGGATCCAATACAGCACGTTCTCTATAATTGAAAACAATACCGGCTCTCATAAGTTCTTCAGTAAGCATTGGGATATCAAAATAAAGTGCATTATAACCACCAAGATGACTATCTCCAATAAAGTCAACCACTTCTTTTGCAATAAATTCAAATCGATCTTGATCTTCTAATAGATCAGGGGTTATGCCATGTTTATCAATGGCTTCTTGGCGCCACTCAACATTTGGGCCAGGATTAACGAGTGTATAAAAGGAAGATATCTCATTACCTTCAAAATCTGTTTTTATCATACAGATCTCAATAATCCTATCTGTTGCTGTGTTAACACCAGTAGTTTCTAAATCAAACCAAACAATACTTTTATCCATAATTACTATACTTTTAGTGGAACAATCCGATAATTTTATATAGTAACAGGATAACTTAGTTTTAAGTTTCTAAGAAAAAGTTTTAATCTTGTACAATAATCTTGATTGACTGTATTGCGCCTGGTAAATTACTCATGGTACCATTAAGTCGGCCAAGAGCGGCATTAATGTTATTAAGTGTAGGACCTAATCCAGCAGCACTTGGGGCAGGTGTTGTGGTACCACCAGCAGCAGGTGTAGTAGTTGCTGTGGTATTTGCACCTAATGCTGTTCTAATATCTTCGACTGCTTGAACTAATGACTTAAAGGCTGCCTTGTTGTCAGTCAAATCACCTGCGCCTTTAAATAAATTTGCAAAGGCTTCAGCTTTAACCGAATCAATTGAGTTAACTGCTTTTGCAATTCCTTTCATACCATCTGCAGCTTTATGGATATAACCTTTTTTAGCATTAAGAGACACGGTATTAATAAAACCTTGCATATGATCTACTTGGGCTTTGAATTTAGGTTTTTCATAATAGAACGAAAAAGTATCGCCAATTGATGAAAAAAGTGTCTTAATACTGTTTGCAATAGCTGCAGGATCCTTTAGCTTCTCAAAAGTCTGTAAGCCCTTTGCAATACTTATAAGTTCGTGACCAGCGCCTTTGACATTTTTTATACCTTTATTAACAAGGTTTTCGTCCCATTTAATTAAACCAAATAATGTACTATCAGTTTGTTCTTTACCACCAATCACTGCAAATGCTTCACCAACGAGCATTAGGGATTTTTTAATAGCTTTACCTAATGTATCAAAATTAATTTTGCTATCAATTAATTTTTGGAATGTTTCTAGACCTTTTGCAATTTGCATAAGTTCCTTACCGGCGCCCTGAACTGCATCAACGCCCTTTTTTACTTTATTTTCATCCCAACTTATACCAAATACACTAGCCAAAGCATTAGTATCGGTAGATTCCATACCACCTATTTTAGCAAATGCAGATCCTACAAAGCCTACTGCTTTTGTAATAGCGTCTCCTAATTTATCCCAATTAATGTCTTTATCAACCATTGATTGGAATGACTTAAGACCTGTTGCAATATTACTTAATTCCTTCCCTGCACCTTTAACAGAATCAATACCTTCTGCAACCTTATTCTTTTTAATACCGAATAATGAACCAAAGATGCCACCTGCATCAACATTACCTTGTTCTGCAACAGCAGCAAATGCTTCATTAATAAATCCAATTGTATTTACAACAGCGTAGCCTAGAGTTCCTTTTTCATAACGACCTTTATCATCAGGGGTTCCAAAATTAACACCTTTATCAATAAGAGCTTGAAATGCCTGTAGACCTTTAGCAATATCTTTTAATGCTCGCCCTGCTCCTAGTACAGAATTAATACCTTCTTCAACTGCAGTTCTTTTAAATCCGAACATTTGACCAAAGAAAGATGAACTAGGTACCTGCTGGCTTGAACCCGCCAATGCAAATGCGGTGGTAACACCATTTAGCATAGTTACTAATTCCTTTGATAATTCATCGTTCCATTTAACACCTTTGAATGCGTTAAGACCCCATGCCAACATTTTAAGTGCGACACCAGCTGCCATAAATCCAGCAGCAGCTTCAATCATTCTAACAGAATCAATAGCTCCAGTTATTGCTCCACCTATTTTAGCGAAGAAACCTTCATCTGATCCTTTACCTCCTAAGAATCCGCTTTTTACACCAGATAACATTGTAGCCAATTTAACAGAATCCTGTTCTGTAAAGTTAACCTTTTTTATTGCTAAAAGACCTGGTGCCAACAATAATAATGCAACTCCAACAGAAGCAAATGCCGCAGCACCAGCCGCTATGAACAATGCACCAACACCAGCTGCGGCAAATTCCACACCTAATGCTAATAAAATTCCTGCTTGCGTAGCAACACTTTCCAGTGTCATATCTTTAGTAACTGCCGCGAATGGTAGATATCCTAAACTAAACACAAGTAGACCAATACCGACAGCAGCAATAGCAAGAGCACCTTCAACGATAGATAAAGCCATTTTACCAAGAATACCAAATGCAATACCTGTACCTACTAAAAGGCCTGCTTGCATGGCAATATCTTCTAATGTTACGTCCTTAACAACAGAAGAAAATATAAGATATCCTATTGAAAATAGGACTAGAGATATACTCATAACAAATAACGCAACTGCACCTTTTCTGATAGATTTATCAAATACACCTAGAAGGGCAAATGCACCACCAACAAGAACCAATGATAAAACAATAAGAGGTGTAAATAAAATACTAACAGCAGATGCTATTGCAGCAATAACTAACCCAGCCGAAAACCATATAAGGGCACGACCCATTCGTTTAGCTACTCTTGCGCCGTTTTCAATAGTTCTATCCATTGCTCCTAGATAAGCAAATGCTCCACCAACAATAATCATTGCTAAAACGATAAGAGGTGTAAATAAAATACCGATAGCAGATCCAATCGCAGCAAGAACTAAACCTTTTGCAAAACTAATTAAAGCTCCACCCATTAAAGACAATGTTTGCGCGCCTTTATCTACCTTCTTTTCAGAATCACCTAGCATTTGGAATGTAGGTAATAAAATACTTATTGCTAGTTTAATAAGACCAACACCAATTAATGCAGGTATAAATAGGATCCCAGCCAATGCAAGCCCTCTTGCAAATTGACCGATTGATCTAGCAATTAGTTCAAATGCTTGGCTACCTTTTTCTACCTTTTTTATGTCTATTTGATCAAAGGCAGCCATCAGATCTTGAATAGTTGTTACAAATTTCTTAATAACACTCTTTGGAACTAACATAAAGGTTAATAGACCCATAGCAAGAGAAGCAGCACCACCACCTAATAGTTTAATTGCATTTGCACCTTCCTTAAGTTTATCTTGGTCTACTTCTTTACCACCAACCTTTATTCCGCCACCGCCACCTTTTGAATTACCAGCTATAACTCTTAATAAATCCGTTTGGATTTTTAATTCTGTCATAATCTCCTGATTTAAAGAAGATCCTGTACCACCAGCTACAGCTGCAACAACCGCGTCAATTTTTTGAGCGGTCTTTTCTGTTGCGGCCGCTATCTTTACTAGCGGATCCATTAAATCTTTAAGAGTTACTACTGCCATCCATAGTTATATATTTAGAACCTTGGCATGCTTATCTTAGGCATTGAAGGATTTTTGTAATTGGACATGTTTTTAGACATATTCTTTTGCATTCCATTTACATTATATTTATCCTCAGCACTTGCGTTTTGTTTTTTCTCTTCATCATTACGCTCCTTGATAATGTCATTGTAAATTTCAACAGTGTACTCGTATTCATAGTATGGAAGCATATCCAGCTCAGTTGGCTGGATATGCAGTTTTTCCATTAATAGTACTCTGAGTTTATAATAATTCAGATGAGATATCTTGAATAATGAACAGAGACTTGATTCCCCCGGGAAAGGAAAGCGGAACAGTGACCTCCCCGCCACAAGATTGACATGGATAAACGAATTCTGGCTTTATACCAATTTTCATTTTTTCAACCAATCTGTATATTAATGAATACTTACCAGTATCCCATCCTTGGAAATTTGTCATTGCAGAAAATATTTCTCTATCGTTAAATCCTCTCCATTCACGTTGAATGTAAGGTAAAATTGAAATTGAAGATTTATCCCAAGATTTATTTTCTTCTTCACGTTTCCTTACGTAATCAGTGATTGCTCTCATTACACCAATTGTAGGTGGTGCTAAAGTAAGTTCACCATGACTCTTTGTTGGTACTGTGTAACAACGGTTAACGTCATCATAGTATCTTTCAATTAATTCATCTACATGGTTAAACTGAAGATTTTCAGTTTTTAATTCCATGTTATCTTGTGCTTTACATGAAGGTGTTGCGCATTTCTTTTTACCTACTGGCATCAGAATCTTTGCCTCACCATTTTTAAATGTAAGTTCTCTAATTGATAAGATAACATAAATGCGGTCTTCTTCAAGTAGATCTCTATATGATCCTTTTTGAGATCCATACATAATCTTTGTACATGATACCAAAATAGAATTAAGTTTATCATCCACATCTTTAAGGTTTTCGTCATCAACTGTTGAAAAATCTCTAATTTCGCCAACTCTCGCTGCTCTTATATGAATTTCAAAATCTTCTCTATAAAAACGACCACCTGATGGTAATTGTGATAAATCTAATCTAATATGACCTGCTAATTCCTGAATTCTTTTAATTTCAGGATCGTCTGGTGAAGTAATACCGCTACCTCTAGTCATATCAACTTTACCTAAGGAAGTTATCTTTTCCTCGGTAACTTCAGTAACTTCAGGTGTTACGATACCTTCAGCCGCTTCAAACTCTTTTTTGATGTCTTCTTCGTAATTGCTCATGTTATCTTTGTTTTGTTAATTGTTTTTCTGGTGAAATTTCATGAACTATATGTTCAACGATAATGTTTCTAACATATCTTGAAATTGGAATAGGTTTTATTCTATTCTCCATTGATTTTTGGATAATTATAGTGTTAAGATTATCTTCGTCCTCAGGAGTTAAAAGAACCTGTAGTTTTTTAGTTAGTCTTTTCTTTTGTGGTATCATTTCCTGTACACTTTCATTGTAGCCATGCTTTGGATTATCTGCTTTATACTTTTTTATCCAGTATTCAACGCGATCCATGATTATGCCTAATGATTCATCATTAGAAAACTCTTCTAATACTTCTCTATTAAATGATGTTGTACCAAAATCTTTTACTGCACGTTTAATGTATTTTCCTGTACCTAAATTATTAGGATTATCATTAACTGCATGGCCAATGTAAACCTTACCGTCTGATATATTTTCTACTTTAAAAATGATCATATGTTTTAGATTATGTATTCTATATTATATATTAGGGTTATGACAAAAAAACTGGCCCTTAGGCCAGTTTTATAAAGTATGTTAGTTATTAACCTCCAACATTTTCTTCAACCCAATGATCACAACGGTAAGTCATTGATAGCTCAGCAGGATCTTGTGTTTCGTAATTCAATTCATCTAAGAATGTTGGTTGTCCAGTTGGGAATACGTCTTTAAGAGTAATCTTTCTGAAAATATCACCTGCACGGTTATACTGTACAATGATCATACTTCCAACATAATCTTTCTTCAATCCCATTTCTCCAGTCAATGGATCATAGATTAATTTATACCAATTGCGGAATATGTTATATATGTAGTTCTCATTGGCTTCATTTAAGTTAAGTGTAAAGTTAACTGTAATGTCTGCAACCGTAGAGGCTGGCATACCTGCAAATGAGCGGTCAGCAAATTTATATTTTTGACCAACTGCATCTATTGATGGGTTAAGGTTATTTAAACCACCGATTGATTTAACATGTTCCAAAATTAAACCCGTATCATCTCCAAGAGGAGAAAATATAGTAACCTCAAATAAGTTAGGGTAAATTGGTTCAAACTTTTGAGTACTTGCCCTAGACTGTGTGTAATGTGGTAATGGCATAGCTTATCTTATTTTTTTATTTATTCTTTTCTTTATTTATTATTGGAAATTTCCAGAACTTATTGCTCCAGTTCTAAGAATTGTTGTTCTTTGTACAAGAACTTCCATACCTCTTACTGGTTCAATATAAGTATCTAGGATACCAATATTGTTATCGATAACATCAGGTGTATTGTTAGTTTCATCCATAACGTTTCTGTAGTCATAAACACCATCATCATTTTGTACAGTTGCTAAGAAGTTATCAGCAAGAGTCTTAATCTCTAATCTTGTTTGTGGAGTATTGAACTCGAACAAATAGTTTTTAAGAATTGCATCAATACCATCTTGGATGTAAATTACAACCTCTCTAACGTTAATTGAGCTTAACGCAGATTTTGGAGTTTGCTGTGCAGTTTTATTTGCAAAGATAGTTGGACCAGTTCCGCTTTGGAAGATAATTGGATTTAATCCAAATGGCTCTAGGTAATCTCTATCTTCATTATCAAGATTAATTTCTAATCCTACAACTCCAGTTCCACCTACAACACCTCTACGAACACCTGCAACAAGTGACCATGGCAATGCGTTTTCGTATTTAGCGATAAAGTTATTAGATACATAAGCAGCAGGTGGAACAATAATGTTCTTACCTAAATCTCTTACCACTAAGTTTGGATAATAGAATGCTCCCCAACTTCCACCTTGTGTAGATGAAGGTAAAGAATATCTAACAGTTGGATTTTTACTTAAATCGCCACCAGTTGAAATAAATCTAGATGATAGTGCTCCAGTTGCATCAACGAAAGAAGGATCAATGTTAGCTTTAAAGTCTTTAGCAGAAGGTGCATTTATAATAGCGAATGCATTCTTTCTATTTTGACATAAATTAGTATAGATTGCTTTAGATCCACTTTCAATACCGTTTCCAAATGTATCAACGATGTAACGGAAATTGATTGTCTCTCTGTCTGTTAGCGCCTTAAATAGATTAGTTCCATTTAAAGTACCATTTAAGATTTGATTTTGACGTTCGTTTGTTCCGTTTGGTACATGTTTAGTAACATCTAATTGGAAACCTTCTAAAGTAAAGATGTTTAAGTAATCAACCCAAGTATCAACTGGGTAGTATAACTCAACCTTTTTAGTAAGTCCTACTGTCGTAACAGAAATTTCTGATTGACATGTTATAAGCAATGCAGTTGAATTAAGAGGAATGATAGGAAACTGTGTAGTAGTCTTACCACCCTGTACTTCATTAATTCTAGTTAATCTTGAATGAGGAACCGCGATAGAACCTTCAAAGTTTAACAAGTAATTTCCTACAATAATATCAGCAGCTTCTGGTGAAGTACTTGCAATAAGTATTTGGTTAGGTTTTAATAAAGGCTCAGTGGTAGAATCAGCTAAGATATCTATTCCTAAATTAATTGCGCCTTTAAGAGTTTGAATTCCTAAAGTATTTGCAGAATATGTATTACCGCTTGAATTAAGGAATGCGCCAGCACCATCAATATTAAATTCTGATTTTGGTGTAGCATTTACAAATGAATCTTCTTGGTATGCATTAATTCTAACAGCAGGCAAGTAGTATGCAGGGTCAGAAATTGCAACTTTATTAACACCTGTAGTTGGAACACCTGTGTGGATGAATCCATAATCAACAGTATTAAATACTAAGTAAGAAGAATATTCAACAGAAGATATTTCATAAACAGCTTCATCACCATCGGTAAGAGTACCGTTAGCGGCTTGAGTATAAAGTCCACTTCCGTAAGAACCTATGATTTGTGAGTTAGTAGATGCGTTATCGAATTCCTGTACAGTAAAGTTAAAATCTTCTTCATTAATGTAAGTATACACAGTAGAAGCCGCTGTTGGAAAATCTCCTACAACAGTTCCACCAACCGCAGATACAGTAACCGTTACAACTGTAGGTGTTATATTAACAGATACTACTGGAATATATTTTCCACTAATAGCGCCTTTAATAAATGAACCTACCGCAGTTGAAGTATTTGCAGTCATACTTGCGAATGCATCATAAACATCATCACCAGGAGCACCTACAACAGTAATCTGAATGTTACCACCAGTAATTGAACTTACGTTGATAGTTTCAGTTGTTTTAGTTGCAGTGTTTGTAACCTGAGCAGTTCTTGCATAAGAAAGATCAGATACAATTGGTGCATGGTAAGATAGGAAATTAACATCGTCCTGAATACCGCTAGTTTGAGCATATTCAATATTATGTCCAATTAGGTCAATACCACCAGGTACACCATCAATAAGAAAATCTCCACTGAAAAGATCTTCATTCACGGCGCAGAATAAACCAGTAGTAGCGGTATCTGCATTAATCACGTTTTCAATGAAAAGGTTTCTACCGATAAGATCTACGAAATCTGGAAGTAAACATGCAGTGTATGTTGCAATTAGGTTAACTTCACTTTCGTTAAAGAATTCTTGTAAAAGAGTATCTGTTGTATCAGCATCAAATTTCTTTCTTTTGATTCCTAAAGTTTTATCAAAGTAAGGTTGGAATGTTGGGTCAGCTTCAAATCTTTCGTAAGGAGTAGCTGAATTAAAGTCTCCACCGAAGTTACCACCAAGTACAAATACATCAACCATAAAGTCAGAAATTAAACTGTCTTTATTTAAGAATCCTGGTACATTTGCAGTACCATACCATTCTTCAACAGTAACGTTGAATGATGAAACATTTGCATTTGCAGCTTTCTTAACAATAATAGATACTGGGTTTTGTCCTAAATTAACAAAATCCAATAAGTCATTAGTAGTAAGAGAACTTAATGTTGTTCTATTTGCTCCAACATTATCTAGGAATGCATCAGTGTCAGGGAAAAAGAATTTATCTCTGTTGTAAAACTTTTGATATTCTCCGTTTCCACCTGCATTATTCTGTGCCTCTGGGGTTGCAGAAGTACCTAACTTGATGTAGTCAACATTGTCATTAGAATCTAATGCCAATAAGTTAAGTGCAAGAATTGGTCCTCTTTCCAATGCTGCTAAACAGCTTCTGTGGAAATATGAATCTTTTCTTTCAAGATTTCTGTCGATATCCCCAAATACCTGCTTAAAGAAAGCAGTATCAGGAACAAAAACTGGCGTATTGAAAGGACCTTTTTTAGAAAAGCCTACGACTAATCGTGTTTGGTTCGCAGGGATGCTAACCACTTGGCTTTTATCAAACTCGAAGCGATATGTACCTGCAGCTTTAAGAGAAGCGATTTTAGGATCTAGTGCCATCTTATAATATATTTTTTTTATTTGATTTTTTTATATATCCAATATAGAGATACTTTTCTACACGAGATCGTAAATATCATAGTTAAGATTTCCTCCCTTAGAATCTTTTTCCAGTATAGTATCAATCTTTTCCTGAATACTATCATCAACCTGATCATATATCTCTTCAGCAAAGTCAGAAAAGTCTAAAGTAAAGAAGAATTCAGAACTATTTATACTCGTCATTATAAGGTCGTCGTTCCCTAATTGGCCTGCATACGATCCGTTTGGAAGTTTACCGAAAGTTGAGGCTTCATACACAGTTTTTTTATCTTTTAGTATAATTTTATTTTGAGTAATACATTTTTTGAAATTTTGACAAAAAATAGGTTTATTGTCTTTTTTGATTTTAAGTCCAAAATTTTTCACTTTTGCATCTATTCTGTGTTTAAACTTAACAACCATTTCTTCATCAAAATCGTTTCTCTGTGGAAATACAGTTTCTAACCTTCGTATAAGTTCTCCACCAAACATATTCCACTCAATAATAAGTTTTAAGTTTTCAGAATAAAACATGTCAAATGATAAAATATAAACAGCTTTTGCAAACTCCTCAATAGTATGTTCATTACTTCTAAATCTACCAACTTGTCTTAATCTAAAAAAGTCAGTAAAAGAACCTGGTGATGTTACTCTTTTCCAATCCTTTTCATCCATTAACTCTATCTTAAATATATTTATGATAGAATAGTCTCCACCGTTTCCTTCTGCAATGTCAATTGAAAATACCCAATAATTTGTATCTTCCTCAACTTCATCTAAATTAAACTCAGGATCCCATAAAAGACCTGAATAGTCAACTGCCTCATCTTCAAATTCTGGAATTTCTCTATGTACAAATTCCTTTTGCTCCTTCTGTAATTTTTTAAGACTGTCTGCGCCCAATAGTAATGATGAACTAGCAATAAATTGATTACCGTATTGTCGGTTAAAGGCTTCCTCAGATCCTAAGTTTGAAACTTCCTGTCTCATCCAGGCTTCATCTCTACCTGGTACATCCCACCAATCTACACGGAATGGTGTATATTCATTTAAACCTTTTTCTGCAGTGGAGTAAATATCATAGAACTTATTAAAACCGTTAGGTGTGCTTGTAATAATTACCTTTGAATTAGAAGATGCAGAAACGGTAGGGTAAACGTTTTCATAAAAGGTTTCCACGAAGTTTTGTGGAATGTGAGCGAACTCATCCATAAATAGAAGATGAATGGTAAAACCGATCGCAGCCTTTTTAGTTGTGGTTTGACCAATAATACGACATCCATTATCAAACTTTGAGTTAAATACATCCCATTTTATAACGCCAGGTTTTAAAAAGAAAGGTAAATGTTCAAGAATAGTTTTTCCCTTATCAATAATTTCTCTAGTAGTAGCACCTTTGTTTGAAAGAACAAGAGAATTTTTATCATAATTAAATAAGGAGTACCATGCAATAAAAATAGAAGAACATATTGTCTTACCAATCTGTCTACTTGCTAAACAAACATTAAATCGTTCTCCTTGAAATTGTCTTAACATTTCTTCCTGGTACGGTCTCAATTCAATCGTTTGTAGACCATGGTCAGTCATAACTGTACAATATGTATTTGCAAAGTACACAATGTCAGTTGCACATTTCTTAATCTCCCTTATTTCATGTGGAGTATAATTAAAAACAATGTTGCCTTTTCTTAAGTTTGGATTACCTTCATAGAACGGAGTTGCTTTAGGTTTATAACCTTCTTCTAAAGCAAGCATAAGTTGCTCTACTTTTTCGCTAGTCCACGAAAAGGTTTCTTCGGCCTTTCCAATTTGAAAATCAAATCCTGCACTAGGTGCTTGTGGTTTCTGTGCCATAGTTATTCTATAACTGCAAGTATATGTCCTTCGTGTAGAATTTCATATTCCTCGCCATTTATTTTAAACACGGTTCCCTTTCCTAAAGTTTTAATAATGGTATCTCCTACTTTTACTTCATCAGTTGCAGATTTAATTACAATCGCTTTACGATTATATTTTTCAGTAGTAAGTATAATACCGCTAGGTGAAACCTGTTCTTCTTGTAGTTCTTTAACAAGAACATTTTTATTCTTCATCTTGATCTCCATCGACATCTTGTATTTCGTCTTCGTTAATACTATCTTGCAAAGCTCTCATAAGGTCTTTAGTACCTCTTGTTTTTAATCCGCTCTGTCCGTTTGATTTTTTAGTAGATTGGCTTTCACCACCACCATGATATACATCGATATCCCTAGACATCTTTTTTGCATTTTCTTCAATTGCAACCATGTACATAGTTTGACTCTTAATGATATCGAGTAGAGTTCGTTGAAGATCACTTAATACCTCAAACATTCTAGGAGAGGTGTCACCTTCATTAATCGTATCCATTAAGGTAGCTATTGCAGATTCACTGTTCTGCATCTGGCGAATTAACATACTTAAAGCATATTCATCAAGTTCTGCTTTTGCTTTAATGTATTCGTGTTCTTCGATAATTTGTTCGCTAAGATAAAACTTAAGAAGGTTATTCATAACCCTCTGTGCTCTATTCTTTGCCTTTTCGGTTAAAGCAACTTGTGTATTTTCAGCTCTTACCCTAGGAAGCTGAGGCATATCATCTAAACCAGGAACTTCATCAGGTAAGTCATTTAATAAATCACCAAGTGTATCTCTAAATCTTTCTTTTGAATCTTCTTTCATTAACCATCAATTTAGATTATATATTCTACTTATCGAGGGTTGGATTGATTAGGCAGTAATAATTGCGGAGCAGCGTTATCCAATAATTCTGTTAGATGAGTATCTTTTACTACATATTGACAAAGTATTAAATCTTGTAATTCTTCTTCAATCGGTTTTTTCCAAATACGAATATTGGTAATGTCCATAGAACAACCTAATAATCTCCATTTATTTGAATTTATAACATTAACTGGTGTATAATCCTTAGTTTCAATAAATATGTTACTTAATGTAGAACTTATGTTTGGATTAATCGCACCAGATGGTGTTATAATTTCATACACAAATAAACTTAATTGTCTTGCTATGTTATTAAGATTAATTACAATCCCATACCAAGAATCTTTAAGTAATGTAACATTTTGTGCCTTTAGATTAAACTTAAAATATGTACCGTTTATTTCAACAATAAACCAATTAGGAGTATGAGTAAAAGATACAACAGCAGAAGGTGGTATTAATGAATTTTCATATACAAAAAATTGATTACTTACTTCTTTATTAAATCTTGGTGTACCTTGGAACGTATTTGTTGTATATGCTGTATCAATATCAATTGATGTTGTTCCAATTGCAATAACTTTATGAATTCCATTATATGAAGTTGTACCAGCAACATTAATCCAATCACCTACACTAATTGCAGAACCTCCTGTTGGTAAACCTGGAGTATTAAGTTTTACTTTTCCACTACTAACGCTGATACTGGTTATTGAAATATTTGACCCAATTGGGTTAATGTATTTAGGTCTTATCCAAAATGTAAATGCACGATCTTGTTTATCAGTCCATCCTTGATTATATCGATATTCTACTGCATCTGAAAACTTAGGCATTGATCCTAGTTGGTAATTATACTTTGATACTATTGTCCAGTTATTATAAATGTTTTCTTCCTTAATTAATAATTTCTTATCAAGGATTCTTCTAACATAATCATTGGTTAAGGTACCTATTGTGTTATACTGATTAGGTTTTCTAACATCATCAAATTCAGCATTTCTTTCTTCGGCAAATTTATCTTCACTACTAACTAGAGAATCTTTAAGTTCTTCAATATTCTTATCAGGATAAAGAACAGCTGTTCTCTGTTGATACGGTGTTACACTTACTCTCCAGTATGAACCGCTATATAAAAAGTCATCAGCTTCAGAAACTGCATCAACTTCATACATTGTATTTAGGTACTGTTCAAAATACATATAGTCTCTCATTTGAGGTTTTGCTCCAACACCGAACACTTGTTCAAATGCAGATTTAACAATATGGATTTCAAATAATACTGGAAAGTCCATCATAAGTGGATTAAAAGATATCTCCTGCGTTGGTAATTGGTTATCCGGGAATAATACTTTAACCTCAGCTGTTGAAATAACATTAAATAAAGAATATTCTTTAAGTATTACATCTCTACTTCGTTGATCCGCTGAAGTTTTAAAATACTTAACACAGAATCCAAATAGATTTGATGCAACCGCAGAAAGTTGTTTATATGTTTGTACAGCTCTAGAGATATCATAAGGATTCCATGACCCTGCACAACAATCAACCACAAGGTTTTGCGCACCAGTTTGAGAGTTGCTATCACAGCAATTAATTTGTGGTACTTTACAAATAACTCCGCCGTCTGTAACTATTTCTAATGCGATAGACTTAAATTCTAGTGTGCCATCGCCCACCTGTTCATACTTATACTGAACCCAAAATGGATTTATCGGTTCTAATAATAAACCCTCTAGACTCGCATTAGATAAAGGAATCCAATCAGAATATGTGACACCATCTATACCCCATCTAAATGATTTATTAAAATACACAGATGTAGATTCTCCAGAAGTTTCATCAGAAAATCCTAATACCTCAACAACATCTTTATAAGGTTCTTGAAGACTAATTAAAATAGCATCGCCATTTTCATTTGTTTGTGATCCATTAACGGCCATTAAGTTACGAATTTATTTGTCCAACATCAGAGTCATCTGATCCGTTTTCTTTTTTAAATGTTTCCCCAATAATGTATGATCCTACGAACGGTGTTAATGCTGCAAAATACGCGCTCATTCCCATTAAATCAGCATTTTTAGCAATAACCCAAACACCAACGATTAACCATAATGCAATTGTAATGTACATCATAGCTTCTCTTTTACTAGTAGGACCTCCTAAAAATATGGATGTTTTGGTACTTTTCCTTACACTTTCTCCAAAAATATAAGCAGCAACGAAACCAGTCAATGAAACGAAATACGCAGCTAAATCAGTAAAATTTGTGTTGAAATATGATGCAACAATACCTACAAGGACCCAAAGAAAAACAACCAGGTATGTAATGCATTCTCTCTTTGATTCACAACATCTTCTTAAAAACCTAATCATAGGGGAATATTTTTGTTTATATATTCCCTTAGTATGGTGTATAATCTGTTATGACTAAAAGTATTGGATCGTCTTCCTCGAGTTTAGGATCTATTTGATCAAGTAATTCAAATGTATTTAAGGACTCCTCCATTTCAAGTTGTCCTAATGCTTCAAACAGAAGAGAAGCTTTCATATAAAAATAAGGCAGACGTTCAAGGTACTTATTTGGCATAACACCAAACTGGATCATCTTACGATTAATAGTATCCAATGATTCCCTGTCAAATACTCTCGTAAGATCAAAAATACCTTCGTCTATTCTAAAATAGAAACTCTGAACCTCCCTATTTTCAATCTTAATTAATCTTGTGAATTTTTTATCATACGAAATATCAAACGTCAACCAATCTAAATTTGGTAATCTTTCCAAAATAGCCCATAAGAAAGAAATGGAATTTGGTTTAAGTCCTGGTGTAGGAGAAAGGCCATGAACTTCGGTTTTTTGAATTTCGGTCCTTAATCTTTTACTACCAATGATTGCAGATTTAAAAGACTCTGCCTTAACTGTGTATATGTTTTCATTAGTGGTATTCCAATTCTTACATTCCTTTAAGACTCTAGAAATTATGATACTATCTATGTAATCAAACTTGTAGAGAGTAAAACTAATATGTGTTGGAATCCCAAATTCAAAAGTGTTATCTATTAGCATCATTGCCCATCTGTTTTTCTAAAATATCTATCGCGGCTTTAACTTGAGATGGGTTGTATTGAATAGCTTCTTTAAATTCTCTGTGTCCTATTTCATTAAACTTCATATAAAGTTCAACTGCTTTAGGTTCAGGAATCCATTCTTTTTCTTTTGGTTGTTTTTTAACCTTTGTGTAAATAAAGCCAGGAACTTTATTAAATTTAGAAGCAACCATTCTCCATGCTTCTGCTTGACCTACTGGGTCAGTTTTCAATGTATTAAATAGATTTGCTTGTACCGGAAATTTAATTCCCATAAATCTATTTGTCATAAATGAATTCCTGGACTTATCATAATTGGAAACTTTATCCCAATGTTCATCCTTCCCAAATAAAACCTTGATATAATCGAATAGTTGCATTTTTATATTTATAAGACAATAATCCTTTTTGTTTTAAAGTAAAACCTTAAAACCTATTAGAAAATTTTGTTTTGTGATTTACGATCCTTAATGAATGAAAAATCAGTAGAATCATCTTCATCATCTTTAAATATTTTAGATGAAACTGAAATACCGCCTTCATCGGCTTTATATGAAGTTCCTTCCAATAAGGATTTCATTGAAGAAATTCCTTTTAGATCAACCGCGTTAAGATTCATTTTTGATTCAACAAATCTGAACATTTCATCTAGGATACCGTCTGGAATGGATTCTGCTGAAAGAACCATTAGATTTACATTTGATCTAATGTTAGCAATGATCTGTTCTCTGCTCATATGTTTTGCCTTCATAACCCTAATGATTATGTTAGCAAGATCTGTTATTAGTTCTGTATTGTATAAATACATATGAGAAAGAGTACCATGTTTCTGTTTAAACTCAGAAATTATTTCTGATGCCTTTTTATCACTAATTCCATATCTACGTCCATTTAGTACATACCAATATGCAGGTGATACATTATCACCAGAATCTCCGGTTAGTACTTTGGCAAAACGGAATTCTTCTGGATCAACTTCTAATATTGAAACCTTTTTCTTTTTTACTAAAACTTGTAGAAGTTTTTTGGTTTGATTTTCTGGAGATACAGATACCTTCATCATATCAAAAATATCAGTCGACTCCACCTCATCATCAGAATTCATCCATTCAGAAAAACCTTGATAAGTGTATAGTTTTTTATGTGCTGGTGAAAACAGAATAGTATGAGATCCGTTAGGTGATTTATTTACAAGTTGAACAATATCACGGTCACCGGTAAACATAATTACCGATTTATCGTTGGCTAACGATTCTGTATTCCATGCATACATTAAATCATCACCTTCTGCACCGTCCACCTTAGATGTAATTACACCCTTACTGATAAGAATATTAATAAAGTCATCTGAAACTTTTGAAAAGTTTTCCCAATTAATACTGCTGTCCTGTTTACGATTTCCTTTATAATCTGCCTCTGGGTAAAAATCCTTGCGCCAAGAGCGTGAATCTACTGTCCAAACGATCTTATCTATAAGACCTTCGAATAATCTAACCTGGTATGAAAAATCTGTTGCCAGTTTTGACATAAAAGATTGTACCTCTTCGTTTGATTCTAGCAAAGATTTAGATTTACTACGATGAGGCAATACATATAGTGTTCTAAATAGAAAATAGTTTCCATCTATAACTAGGGTATGTCTGCCATTTTTTCTCATTATATTTCTTATTTAATAAATTATAACATGTTATCCTACTTTCTGAAAGTTAATCCCTTTCTTAAGATGATTTTTAATAAAGGCCGTTTCAATTTCCGCTATTGTCATAGTGTTTGAATTATCTTCATAAAAGAAATGAAACTTTCTAATAGTTTCGCCTAATTCATAACTGTTCGGCAAATTTAAAACAAGTAAGGCTAAAAATTCAGGTGTCATACTAAGCTCCGTTTACGATTGATTGTAATTCATAAATACAGGCCAACATTGATACCGCAGGATCAATTACCAATTGCCTTTGTGACTGATATTTAGAAACCGTTACAACTACTTGCGGAATAAAATTAATGTAAGAAGGTCTTTCCTGTTGTAAGTATTGAATAAATTCAACGCCAAGCGAGGATAGTACATCATCAACTCTATTTGAATAATTTGATAACATATACTGATAATTTTTTACAGGATCTGTATTATCAATGATAAGATCAAATACGTCTTTGTAAACAGAACTAAATTTCTTAATATCCTCAATCGTTATTTTTTCAATACCTTGTGATTTAAATCCTTGTAATTGATTAAGCATATTACGAAGATCTGGAAATTTACGTTTTACTAATTCTACTGCAGCAAGTTTATCAATTCCAATACCTTCTTCTTTACAGATCTGTAAGATTCTAACAATGTAACCTTTCATGATTTCGGTTTCCTCTTCCTTTGTAAAATCAAAATCAATCATTTCAAATCTTGATTGAATTGGATCAGGTACTTTATTAATGTAATTACATGTTGCAATAAACCTTGCATTTGATGCAAACTGATCCATCGTAGCACGAAGAGCTTTAAAGAACTGGTCAGATACACCATCGATCTCATCTAAGATAATAACCTTAAGTTTGCCAGGTTCATCCATAATGGAACGGTTTGCGCAAAAATCAGTAATACGATTTCTTACAACATCAACCGAAGTATCAGTTGAAGCATTAATGTAAAGATAAGGATGTTTAAAATGTTTTACTAATGCTTTAGCCGCAGATGTTTTACCAGTTCCTGGACTTCCGTGCAAAAGTAAATGTTGATAAACTCCTTTAGATAACTTATCACCTACTCTTTTAGGTGTAATAAGATCATCCAGGTTTTGTGGACGATACTTCTCAGTAAGAAGGATGTTTTGAATGTTCCGCATGTTTGAGATTGTTTATTTTTATATGTAGAATCATACGATGGTTTAATGTAAATAAATAAAAAAATCAACCTATTATGAGGAGAATACGAAAGATACTCGGTAACGAAAGATTAATCCCTATTATTAAGGAAAGAACAAATGATGTTACTATTATCAAAAAAGGTCATGATTCAAGTAAGGTAAGTAAAATTAATGTTGCTCCTGAAAACATCCCAACAGTACACAGACGAAATGTTAATGTAAATTTACAAAGACATGACAATAAAACAATATCTAGGGTTGAACCTATATGGGCTGGTGAAACAGTTTATGTAATTGGCGGTGGTCCTTCATTGGCTAACTTTAATTGGAATAGTCTTGCTGGGAAAAGAACAATTGCTATAAACAAATCAATTCTATCATATCCATCGGCTGATGTTATGTATTGGACCGATTCAAGAGTTTATAGTTGGTATAAACAAGACATCGACAAATTCAAAGGACCGAAATACACCATTAGACATCATGTGACATATCCTGCAGATGTTAAGGTTTTAAGAAAAAGCAATAAGTTTGGTTTAGAAGAATCTAAAGATGCGCTGTGTCATGGTAATAACAGCGGATATGCTGCAATAAACTTAGCTTATCTATTGGGAGCCAAAAGAATAGTCCTATTAGGATATGATATGCATAATGATGGTAAAAAAGGTCATTATCATGACGGCTATCCGGTTCCAGTAACAGGAGATAATATCTATAGAGATCAATTTATACCAGGCTTCCAAATACTAGCAGATCTTTTAAAACAAAAGAAAGTGGAAGTTTATAATGCTTCAATGACAAGTTCCCTAAAGGTTTGGCCTAAGATTAGTTTTGAACAGGCGCTATCCCTTAGATGATCTACGGATATGGGTTAAAAACTCTCTTTGTTCACCTTTTAACAGAGATTTACAGTGCTTAGTAAACCGTATGGACGAATCTATTATTCTTTGATCAACTCTTTTATTCCGTGAGTTATGAGCTTCTGAACATTTCTTACAAACAAAATTTTCAACCTTTTTAGAATCCATTCTAGTTTTGATTTCTGACGGGCAAATTGCGCAAGTCCAATCTACTAAATTTGAGTCAGCCTCAACTTCTTTAATTGTAGTAAAGGTTTCTCTAAAAGGATTCCATAGGATTTTATTTGGATTCTTTTCATGTTCATGCATGTCCTCTATTTTAAAAACTATTTCAAAGGTTTGAGGATCTGAGTCTAACCATTTCATAAAATGGTTTTCTAAAAGCAATCGTTGCTTTAAAGGAGGCAGGTTTTCCAATAAGATACCATGCCTCCTTTTATACCAACCAAAGTTTATTTTACGAACTTTGTACATCCAATAATTATTTTAACCTTTTAGTTTTTTTTGCGTAGCTTATTGAACTATCCCAGCTGCTAATCACAGCATCTATGTCTTGTTTTTGTAACCTTTTTTGTCCTATTCTTTTCAATGCTAACTCCTTAAGTTCATTTGCATCTGGAGGGTGTATCCCATCTCTCTTACCTGCTATAATGTCATCGATTAACATGTTTGTTAAACGTATTGGGGTATATACACCTTCATTTAGTATTTGCTCGGTCATTAATCTTCTAAACTTATCTGAAACAGATTCACTAACATATTCATATGAATTATTCTGCGGTGTGTCTTCCGTTTCAGCCTCGGCATCAACCGCTTCTTTTTGGTCAGCCTTTGCAGTTTTAAGAGCGGCTTCAGCAGATTTAATAGAGTCAGTATTATCGCTTAATTTAGCTTTTTCTAATTCAGCAGATTTAATCGCAACCTCAACAGCTAAAACATCAGGGTGATTTTTTGAATTAAGTTGGTCTTCTTTAGTTTTCTTATCCTGTTTTAAACCATCAATCTTAGAATCCAATGCAGCTATCTTTTCGGTGTTATCTTCTTTATTAGGATCTTCTTTTACTTTAGGAGCTTCCTGCTGCTGTGGAGCTTCCTGTGGTTGAGGAGCTTCCTGTTGTTGAGGTTCATCCTTTTCATAATCTTTAATTGCCTTTTCAGCCTCAGCTGCTTTAGCATTTAATTCCTTAATCCTAATCTTAAGCTGTTTTGATTCTTCAGCATCTGCACCTTTAAGCGCAGTTTCAGCCGCAGCAACTTTAGCCTTTGACATTGCAAGAGTTTTTACCTTTTCCAAACCAGGACTAGTTGCAAGATCTTTCATTCTATCTGCAATCGCAGTACCCTTATCAGTAAGTGCCTGATTCTTTGCAGTATTAGCAGCTTTAAGTACTTCCATTTTATCTTTATCTACTTCCCCACCAGCTGCTTGTTTTTTCTTTTCGTAATCCAGATTATTAAGAGCTTTTTGTACTAAAGTCTGTTGATATTTTTTAGCATTATTTTTAATCTTAATAAATTTAACAGGACTACCTAATGCAGCACCTAATCTGGTTTTTGCTTTAGCAGGTTCTGCTTCATTAATCACAGATTCCTTAATAGGTGTACCATCTGGCTTTTTACCTGTAGTTAATGCATAAGCAATAATATCGTAGGTTTCAAATCCTGGTTTTGGCGCTACACCGCCATTATAATCTTTTTCCCATTTAGCAAGAGAAGCATCATTATCTGGATCAAACTTACCAGCTTCATAGTCAGCAATAGCATTCATTGCAAACATGCTATCCCATGATTTCGGTTTTTTTGCTTCAATAAGTAAAGATTCAGCAATGTTATCTAAGTAGGCATCTAATTTTTCTTCAGCTTCCTTAATGATATTAAAATGTTCAAAGTTAACTAGTTGTTTTTTCATTTGTATGTAATGTTTTATTATTTTAATTCCTTATCTAAATCCTTTACAGCTTTCATATCCTGTGATTTAAGATCTCTTAAGATACGTTCAACTTCGCCGTCGGCAATTCTAATAGTTGCATCATTTGCTTTAATACGAATCTCAAATTTAATTTTATCTACGTATTTTTGAAGTTTATCTGATGTACTACCAATTATATCCATTTGATCAACTATAGCTAATTCACGATCCTGTAATGATGTAATCTTAGTTGCCTTTGCTCTGTCTGCAACCTCAACCTTAACATTAGTAGCTTCATAGTCAGATTGTCCACGAGTCATTGTATTAAGTTGTGCTTTAATGGAATTAACAGCATCTTCCTCAATCTCAAGTTTCATTAACTCAATTTTAGTTTTAAGAAGATCTTGTCCTAGTTTATCAAGTTTTCTTTTTTGTAATGGATTAGTAAAAAGTCCTTTTAAAAAATCAAAGAAGCCTTCTCCAATTAACTCGTTATACTCATCGTATGACATATGTCCTTCCACTAAGTGGTAAGTTTCCTTAATAAACCTTGTATTATTAAATTTTTCAAATGTTGGAAGTTTATCCACGGTTGTTCTTTATTTTATATATTCAAGAAAGTTGTGATAAAAAAAGGTCCACCGAAGTGGACCTTTTTAACTATTGCGTATTATCTAAGATTAGATGATATCAACACCGTTGAACGAGAAGTTCAATGTGTAGTACATAGTTTGAGGGTGGAAACCTGCGTCTACTAAATCGAATCTTGATTTAACCGCGATTTTAGGAGCCATAGTTCCTTCTGCGATTGTCTCAACAGATTCAGCCATTAAGTAAGGCATGAATACTAAACCAGGAGAGTTACCATCACCTTTACGTCCTACAGCGATTTTAACATCGTTAAAGTCTCTGTTTGGATCTACATACACAGTAACACCTGCAATTGCACCGATTGGATAAAGAGATCCACCAGCTTGGTTTACAGTGTTAGAAAGTGGGTAAGGTACGAAACCTGCGATGTCTTGCATTGCAGATGCCATTTTACCACCTGTTACAGCGAATGTAGCAGGACCTCTACGACCACGAGTAGCGATTAAGTTAGAAGCAGCAAGAACTTTAGTAAGGATTCTACGTTGTAGAGTACCTTGAGTTTCACCACCTGTGTTAACTGCTACAGAGTTTACGTTTACAGAACGAGATACACCAGTGTTATCAGTACCAAGTTGGATAGTAACAACTCCAGTAGCACCTGTAGTAAATGCAGCTGAAAGAACAGTACCGTCTACTTGAGATACTTGGTAAGCGTTAGTTACACCATTTTTAAAGATTCTATCTAAGATGTATTTGTTGATAGATTGAGTTAATTCGTTAACCAATACAGCCTCTACTTGAGCAACTGCGTCGATACCGAATTGTTTAAGATCCTGTACTTGTTCACGTGTAACAGCAGCAGCAACTTGGTAAGTTTTAGCAGCAACTGATTTGTTGAACAATGATAGACCCATGATGTTATCTGGAGTAGATTCACCAGCACCTCTTTCATAAGGGTTTGTACCGTCGATAGATTCAACACCGAATGTAGGAGTACCAGTTGCAGGGTTATTAACCGCGAATGCATTACCAGAGAATCCAGGGATATGATCTTCTAAAGCTTTTACCAATTCAGGAGTACTATCAAAGTTAACTTTAACAGTATTTAAAGCATCGTCAGAATAACCATCAGTAGCTGCAGTGATTGCAGTATAGATTGGTTGGTATCCTAATTCACCTTGTGCAAAAGGATTAGTTCCTTGAGCAACATCGCTATCTTTACCTCTTACACGGAAGATTGCATAACCGTCGATACGAGACTTACCAACGTAAGTTAATTCGTATGCAGCGAATGAACCTGTACCAGCGTAAAGGATTTCATTTACAGCTAGAGCAGCACCAGTAGCAACAGTTGCGTTAACTTTGATCATCAAAGGCGCAGAGTTACCGTTAAGGCCACCAGCTTGTGTGTTTCTACCACCACCATATACGAAGTCTAGGTAAGTAAGAACTCCCATAGGACCTTGCATTGGTACAACAGGTACTAAATCAAGACCTACAGTTTGAGCAGCAACTTGCATAGCAAGTGGAAGTAAAGAGAATGGTCTATCACCAGAACCTGGAGTTTGTGAATAGAATGCGTTCATTGTCGACGGATCGCCAGGGAACGTAGGAGCGCCCATTGATTGAACGTTCATGTTTGGATTGAGGTGTACAGTATTGTAAACACTTTCATTTAAGTTATGGTAGTGGCAATACTTAGACATCCAAGAAACCTTAGATTTTTCAGTAATACCAGTAGCCTCCTCAATGATAGGTGCCCAAGTCTTTTGTACTTCGGCCTCGTTAATTAATTGATTTGCGTACATTTTACTTTTTGTTTTTTTGTTTTGTTTTTATTTAATCAATCTGTAGCTCTTTGCTTCTTAGCTATTAGATTTTAATTTGATTTATATATTATAGTTCTTTAAAGTTTTTATCCTTTAATTATCTTCCTAAATTAAATCTAACCTTACTGATTAAGTCAGCTGCAAATGATTCATTTACTAGAGGTTCTTTTTTAGCATCCTCTGTTTGTTCAGCAGCAGTCTTACTTTCATTAAGTTTTTCTAATTCAAATTGAGATGGTCTTAAATCTCTAGTTGACCAGAAGTTATTGATTGCATAAGGAGTATTTAAACTATGAAATTTAGATTCTGAAATAATTTGTTGTTGACGTGACTCAGAAAGAGAAGCCCATTTAACTTTATATTTTTCTGGCATATCATCAACAAAGTTTAATTCTCTTTTCTTTTCAATAAAACAGTTGTCCCAAACATTTTCAGCCTGCCCAGTTGACATAATTGGTTTGGCATTCATTGATTCAACAATCATTTTTTGTTTATCTTCAGTTAAAGAATTAAATTCACCTTTCTTAGATTCAGAAAGGAAGTTCATAAAGTGCATTTCAGAAACAATTTTAGATTCTGCTTTAGCAATTAATTTACTAAGTTTTTCTTCGATAGTTTCTTGATAAGATTTTTCTTCTTCCTCTCCAGTAGTTCCAGCCATTTTAGGTTGTCCTAACTTTAAGATCTTAGCTTCAATCTCTTCAGAACGATCTTCATTAATTGCAGTTGATTCTTCAGTGTTTACATTTTCTGCAATGTATTCTGCATATTTGATAGTTTTATTTAAACCTTCAGCAACATGCTCGGAATATGCGATTCCTTGGTCTACTTTCTCAGCAATGTATTCAGAATATTCAATACCTTTTTCTAAGTTCTCTCTTAAATAATTTGCGTATTGGATACTTTGATCTGCTTTTTCAGCAACATGTTCAGAATATTGAATTCCTTGGTCTGCTTTTTCAGCAACATGTTCAGCATATTGAATTGTAGAATCCAATTCTTCTGCAAGATAAGTAGTATAACTTTTGATTTGATTTACATTTTCTGCTAAATAATCAGAGAAAGAAATACTCTTGTCTAGATTTTCTGAAAGATACTCTGCATAATCGCTAAGTTGGTTAACCTTTTCAGCAACGTGCTCAGTATATTTTACAAGTTTTTCAACGATTTCAGTACTATCTGAATTTGAGGATTCCTTAACGTTATTTAGTACGCCTTTTACATATTCAGTATACTTTTGAAAATCCTCGACGGTTACATAATTGTTTTGATTTTCCATTGTGGCTTCTTTTTTATCTTCTGTGTTTTTTATTTCATTCATTTCATAAATGATTAGGGTATCGTCATTATCAAATCCATAAGACTCGTTTACTCTTGATAGCTCGGCATTTTCAAAACCTGGATCAGCTACAAGATCATATGTAAAGAATTTCTTAATCTTAACCTTTCCACTTTCATCAACTGTACCGGCAGCTCTACTTGAAATATGAAGAGGAATACCATCCTTAATTAATGATTGTGCCTCTTTACCTTTTGAAGTATTAAGTAAACGAATTCTACCAATAACTTGTTTCTTTTCTGGATCGTAATCCAAAGATTCAACAACGTGAGATACATTAGATAAACTAATATCAAAATCTTTTGGGTGATCCAATTCTCCTAAAAGCTTTCCAGTTTTAACTTTTTCTTTTAGTTCATTGATGTGAGGAAGAACTTCTTTTTCCTCGTAAATTCTGTTATTCTTATTTCGTACCCCAAATTCGGTAAAAACGCCCTCTAACACAATGGCACCATCATCTGTGGTATTTTGTGCCAAATTGGATTGGGATCTTTCAAGAATTAAAAGTTTCTTTCCTGACATGTCTTAAATATTATTTGATTTATATATTACAAAGTTTGTAAAGTTTTTATCCAAGGTCTGCTAATGGATCTTCCTCGATTTCATTACCACCATCTTCTGGTTTAAAATCTTCCTTTTTAGCCCCTAGAAGTATTTTTTCGATATCTTCATCTGCAAAACCTTCTTCTTTTAATTTAGTACGTTCTTTTGCTCTTTCGTTAGCTTTAAGATCGTCTCTGGTAAATCCACCGTAGCGTTTAATTAACCAGCCTAAGTCAAAGAATGGTATTTCAGTCATTTCTGCATCCATTACACTTAATTGAGTTTTCATATTACCAATAAAGTCAACTCGTTTTGTTTGAAGATCCATTTCTTTCATTTCTTCAAATAGGTTATCCTTAACGAAACTAAGTCCTAAACCAGCCTTAAACGCAATATCGTTTGCAAGTTCAGGATGATTAAGACACATTTGAAGGTATACCGGTTTAACTAAGATTTCTTGGAATATAGATCGTAAACGATTAACGAATTTTGAAAATTTGATTTCATCTCTTAGCATTCCACTTGCTTCCATATCATATGTACTTCCACCGTCCTTATCAAATCGTGAGAACGGAATTTTTGAAGCAAGCTTAAGTTTATCTGCGAAGTACTTTAACGATTCAGTATCTCCTAAATCAGGACCGTCTCCACCGATTGTACTAATTTCTGGCTGTTCGCCATCTTTAGATGGTAACCAGTATTCTTTATTAAACGGCATCATTGGTTTGCCGTTTGTTTGGATTTCTCCACTTTCATAATTAAAGTCAACTACCTCACGGTATGAATTCATTAATTGTGCAAGTGATTGTTTTGCTCTTGTTTTTGATTTACCACCAACTGGGATAATAAATTGAGTTTTAAACGAAGCATTTGAAACGGCCCAGATAATTCTGGTTGTTTCCATAACTCTTAATAAGTTAAAAGAACGGATAAGTCTTTCAACATATGATATTCTTTGTGGTGAATTAACCTGTGAATATGAAAGGTAAATAATTTGAGAATCCCAAAGCTTTCTTTCTTTTACGCCTTGTCCTTTATATTGTACCCACATTTTTTTACCAGTATCAGTATCAATACCTGGCAATAATGAAATTGGATCCAATTCCTTAAATCCAATAATCTCTGTTTGTTTATCGTTATATACTATTTCAAACGCAAGATATCCATCTACTAACCATTTACGAAAATAGTTCCAAGGTTGGATAGCATCAGTAAAACCAAAATAGGTATAAACATTATTGAAAACATCGGCAACTTCTTCTTCTATAGTAACACTGATTTCACCATTAAAATCTGAATATGCAAAATAATTACTTTCGTCAAATACAATTGCTTCATCTGTAATGATATCCAAGATATCTTCAAGTTCGTCTTGTACAGCAAATGTTCTAAGTTGATCTCTTTTCTTTACATAATCCTTATCAAAATAAGAAATATTCTTTTTAAGAGTTGTATCGGTTAATGATAATGCAGCAAAAGCAGCATACATATCATCGGCATCAGAACCCATAGGATTCATAAAACCATATCCGATTTGACTTTCAGTAAAACCAACCGCGCGAGAATTACGAATGATCATATCATCATATGCCATTCCTAATGTAGAAAGATCTTTAAGGATCTTCCTTACCGGATTCCCCTCGGTTAACGGTCCTTTTCTATCGGTAAAACCTGCCATCTTTTTTTATTTTTTGTTATTTATATATTCTTGTAATATAATGCTTGCGCCTGATTAATATTTCCACCAAAATAGAAGTTTTCATTATTAACTGCGCCTATATACCAATCCTCATATCCAAGTACTCTTGGGTTTTTCATTCTATCCATTCTATATTGTCGTATTGCGTATGTAAGATTGTATTTTTTACCTAAACTTTGCTTTACTGCATCGTAAGTAAAATCTTTCATAAAAACCTGTTTACCTGGGTTTCCTGCAAATTTTAGTTGTGATTCAAATACGCTTTCAAATGATTTAACAATATCTTGTAAAAAAGGGATACGTGCTTCATAAGGAATGTAATGTAAATTTATACCTAACTGATTGAGACCAATTCCAGCACCAAGACCAATTACTATTGGATATGTATCATAAAATGTTTCATCTTCAGTAAAATATCTAAAAGAATACATTCTTCCTTGATCTAAAGGTCCCTTTGAAGGAATACCAATCTTTTTTAATGCAATATTGGATGCTTTAGATGCCCCTGATCGCCCTTTGTTTTCCGCCAGGTATATATCTAAATCATCATTAAAATTACCGACTATCATATTTAAAATAAGTTTGAATCCTCGGTTAATAACATAACCTTATAATTTCTTTGAGCCGCAGCTTTGTTAAGAGCATCGGTCTTACATAAATTTCTAACATAGGTTTCATATCCATATTTGAAATTTTCCATTGCCTTTGCAGTTTTTCTTTTTGGCGGTTCTGGTTTTTTTAATTGGGCCTTAGGTTTTATTTCAACTAAGTATTCTTCTATTAAACCATCTCTCTTTATCTTAACATAAAAGTCTGGAAAATAATTATGAAACTTTTTATCCAAGATATTATAGTACTTAATTGAAAACGGCTCTGATACCCAACCAATCACTTCTACATTATGATCACACCAATGACAAAATTTTCTTTCCCATGAGCTACGATATATGATAGGCATAGGACCGATATATTTTTCAGGATAAACAGGTTTGTAATAACCCTGTTTAAATCCTGACTTTGACGTTGGTTTTACATTCTTTATATTCATTAAATTGTATAGATCCCATCATTATCATAACCGCCATCCATTGAAACGGTTCCTGCATATTTTTTAGGATGTAATTTATTCCAACCTTTTGCGAATCCTCTTTTTGCGATTTCTGTAAAATATGCAAATGCATTTTCACTTTTATCTGGATTAAAGTTTCTCCAATAACGATAAAGATCCATATAAGCAAATGCAATACAGTCTTCTCTATCTTGAGGATCTCTATAAGTAAGTTTGGTTGAACATTTATCAGCAAGTAACATTAGAAATTCTAAAGCCTTTGGTGTTAATTCATCAAGTTCTTTTGATTTTCTAATTTCATCTAAAAGATCCCTGTTGTTTAAGTAATTCCTTTTTCTCGGCATAACCTTTTTTTATTTTATTATTATATGCAAAAAAAGCCGACAGTTTACCTGTCAGCTTTTTATATGAGTTTTAAGAATTAGAGCTTAACTTTAAGATCTTGTTTCTTAGCAATATAGCTTTTGTCATTCTTAGGATCTATAAAGGTTAACATATCTTTATCTCCTAGAGAAGCATATTCTTCAGCATTAACATAAACCATTGTATCCGGTTTAAATCCTGATACGGGATTTTCTATGGTTGCTTCAACAAAACCTTGATCTAAATATTGGTTTCTAGTTTTTTTTTCAACGATAGTATATGTCTCTTGTAGTTCTTTTTCAAACTTAGAGATTTCATCGTTAATCAAACCTAATGCTTCGTCTAATTCCTCAGACTTACCAATTTTAGAAATTGCTTCAGATATCTTTACTTTCTTTTCTTCAAGGAATGAAATAGTTTCAGAGATTTCATTTCTTCTTTTAGTAAGTTTAACAGCTTCATTACCTTCAGAAATTAATTTCTCAGATAATATTGTAGTTGCATCGTAATTAATAAATTCTTTAATTGTTTTTACTGCTTCTGTTGCAGAAGGAATGAATGTCATTTCATTCAGCTGCATACCAGTATTAACTTTATTAACCCAAACACCTTCCTCAACAGCGATCATTGTTAAATACAATGCTAAGAATTCTTTTGAAGTGATGTTTGTAAAATTATCCATCTCATAAAGTAACTCTGCGCTTTCAAAGAATTTTGCAACAACGTCAGCGTTTGAGAAGTTTTTGTAACCAAAGAAGTTTGTAGCAAGTAATGATTCTTTAATCTGTGTAGGATTTAATTCAGTAAGATCAGATTTACCTAAAGTTAATTTACCTTCAGCTAAATTATATTCTAATGATTTATCATTTTGACCAAAAATAACAAGTGAATTGTTAATATGCTTAAATAATTTTAATCCTTCTAATACGTTAAAGAATCTTTGATCATTAACAACTGATTCTGCAATTTTGCCATCTTTTAATGAATAAGTTTTTCCATGTAAGAAAAAGTTTAATCCATTTTCATTTTCAACAACCGGAGAAAGTACTGAACTTACAACACCACCGTTATTTGATACTGCTTTCTTATCTTCAATTGCCATTTCATTTAAAATACCAAAGATATCTCTTGACCAAGGGTACTTAGTAGAAATTTTAGAAAGATTAGATTTAATAGATTCAGATTCTACTAAAGTTTCAGTAAGATCTTTTACTAAGCTTTCGTATAAAGAACCTTTTTGAGATTCGTTTCTATCAATTGCTTCACTGATTCTAAATGACCATTTTGTGTTATTATAAACACCATCAATGTAGTCTATTAATGATCTAACCGGAGCTAACCATTCGTGGATTGCAAGATTTCTATGTAAAGTTTTTGCAATTTTAAATTTAAGATTAGGATTGATTCCAGCTTCAAGGTTTTCACTTAATGGAGTGGATTCTCCTTTTTCATTATTATGTGCAGCGACAAAAGATTGATAAAATTGGCGCGGGAACATATCTAATGATTCTTCTAAAATGTTGAGAGCATTCTTAGCCGAATATGAAACCCTTGATTGATCGGATTCCATTAATTTTAGCGTGTCAATACTCTTCATAACATTTTCATACAATTGTGCAAGTGTAAAGTTCATTTTGTTATGATTTTTTTGTTTATTATGATTTTCGTTATACATTCCCATTGCGGCTCTGTGAGCGGCGATACTAGATAATGCTAATTGCTGTGGTATACCCATACCAACCAGAATTGCCAATACTTTGCTTTCAGATCTTCCACCTTGAAAGAACTGTGCAGTAAGATCAAGTAATTGTTGAGGTGGGGTGTTTAAATAAGGTGCATTAGTATCTACTCCAGATTGAGGTACAACACTGCCGTCAGAATAAACCTGTGTTTGACCTTCATTTAGTTTCGATTCTTTAATTTCATTATTCATATTGAAATACTTTGATTTGTTTTATATATTCTAAGATCTTAGAGTTATTATCCTTCGTTATCCTCTGCATTTCTGTATTCTATACTCTCTGGTGGTTCAGGTTGAATTGGTGCGCTATCTATATCAGCAGATAAGTATTGATCACCAGTTCTTATTTCATCAGGATTGATATATCCTTTATTTGATACTGTACCTTCAATTGGCGCCTTTTTGATATTATCAACAGTATATTCAAATTTTTGGAATACGCCACCGAACTGTACTCCAAGTTCCCCAGCGCCATTACTTCGTATCATACCAATACCTTCAGCATTACAGTCGGCTTTTCTAATTAATTCATCAATCTCGGTTAATAGTACACCATTTTCAAATACAGGAACAAATGATGTTACTTCTATATCAAAAGTAACATTAAATTCTTTTTTATCATTAAGACCGAATTCAAAAAGTTTTTCTTGGCTATAGTCTTGTGGTACAGCCATACCTGCCTGAACTCTAAACATTCCTAAATCTACACTGTACACGGTAGTCTTATATAATTTACTAAGAATTGACTCAGTAACCTTTAACATTTCAAGATTATTTGAACATACAACAGTTACACCGAATGTCATGTTTAATGGCAAAAAGTTTGTATCTAATGAAAAGGCTCTTAAATTTCCACAAACTTCTCTAACAAACTCACCTTTAATAAATTTATTTGTTTGACTGCCACTGTCAATTGATAATGAAGAAAGTTGTAATACTCCTCTAGGTACTACTTCATAATCTCCAACTGCCTTACCATCAGCAATAGCATCATATACAAAATTATCCATTAGGAATCTTTCGTTACCGGTAACAGAGTAATAGAATGGTACATTTACACGTTGTAAAGTATCTTCATCTATTCTGTTGTAATAAAAGACCTTATCTCTTAGTTCGGCTAAGGTTGCAACTATTACATATCTTAAGATAGTGTTGTCTTTATTAAACTCTTGATTGTATGCTGACATTTAGAAAATTAATTTTGCTACCATATATTTATCTATCTAATACTTTCAATAGTAAACTCAGAAAAGCCAGCATCTTTAGTAATTTCTAATTTCTTATCAAAGTATTCACTTGGTAGAACCGTATGATTAATTACAAATGTATTTAAACCGATATCCTGAATAGTTTCATGTAAGATATTTATGATATGATAAACACCATCAGAATCAATAGAAGAAAAGATTTCATCTAGGAATAATATATTTAGGCTAGAGAATCTAATCTTTATCATTTTGATTAAAGCCATGATAATTACAAAATCAATCTTTTTCCTTTCTCCAGTACTTAGAGTCTTAGGACTGACCTCTTGTCCTAAATGGTGGATGCTACAGTTAAACTTATCATCAAATTTTACGCCAAACGGAATTCCCATTTCCTTTGCCATAAGTAGAACATTATTATTAAAGGTTGGAAGAATAGACCTTACTGCAAGATTCTTAATTCCTTCATCACCCATTAAGGTTTCAAGAATTGACAAATAGTAGTCTTCGCCTTCTCTTTTAAGTTTGCCTTGTTTCTTTTCTTCGTTTCTTTTATCAAATTCTTCAATAAGTTCTTTAAAATGGCTAGATGATTCATCATCACTTTCGGATAACTTAACTAATTCATTTTTCAATGAAGTCATTTGAGATTCAAGTTGTCCTACTTTAACATGTATTTGTCTTCCTTGTTCCCTAAGTTCTTCTAATTTAGTATCAATATCAGAAACTTCTTCTTTAATTTTATTATACTTTTCTTGAAGACTTTCTAATGAATCTTCTTTTTCTTTCTTAATATGTTGATGGAATTCAGAATCCAATGGTGAATTACAGGTAGGGCAAGTATTATTATTGTAAAGTTCTAATCCTTTTTTAACTTCATTAATTTGTGCTAATATTTCAGATTCCTTTTTAGACTTAGTTCTATAAGTTTTATCGTTATCATCAATCCTAGTCTTTGTCTTATCATTAGCTTCTTTTAATTTCTTCCTGGCATCATTAAGTTTTACCAACTTACCTTTAAGTTCTGCAATTTGAGTTGCGCCCTTTTCTTTAGAAGCTTCCTCGTATTGTTTAATTTTTGATAAGACAGATTGAATTGATTCATCAAGAGTTCTGATTTCATCGTCAAATGTTCTGATTTCATCAATTACTAACTTTCTCTTATTCTTAACCAATTCTCTCATCTGATTGATTACAGTGAATCCAAAAATTCTATCAATGATTTGTTTCTTATCAAACGGTGACATTGTGATAAACGATTTAAAATCATTTACTGATAGAATAATTACATTCTTAAATACGTGATAAGGGATTTCATAAATTTCAGATTCAAGGAATTCCTGTAAATTTGATTTACCGGCAACATCATAATCGGTTCCATTTATTGAAACTTTAAAGATTCCTGGATTTACACCTCTTTCAATTTCAATTTGATTACCTTTACTTTCTAAAGATATTTTACCCCAAAGATTTCCATTAACACGATTAGGTAAGTCTTTAAGATTTGCACCATCAACTCTACCGTAACACATAAATGTTATAACCTTTGCTAATGTACTTTTCCCTGCACCATTTCCACCTAGTACAAGATAAAGATCACTATTTTCTTTATTAAACTCTATAACCTGTGTACGGTTACCGTAGCTTGCAAAGTTTTTAAATTCAAGTTTGTTTATACGCATATTAGTCTTCGTAAGTTGGTGTTAATGTTTCTTTATATAAATCCGAAACAGATTTAATAAGTCTTTCTTTAAGATCTTCATCATAACTTAGACCGTTTATAAAATCTGCGGCAATATTCATTAAATTTAATTCTCCGGTAAAATCAGAAGATTGAACATCATCATCAGTTTCAATTGGATTTTCTTCATCATAAATTCGTGGTTCAAGTTTCTTTGCATGACCATCGAGAAAATCCATAAACTTATTTATATTGTATTTTCCTAATACGTTTGAAGGTATAAAAATATCTACAAAATTACCATCAATTTCGTTTAATATATCCTCCATTCGCCTCTCTAAGATATCATTAATATAATACCGAATAAAGATAGGAGATCTCTTATTCTGGATAAACTGATGATCTCCAGTAGATAAATCCAATAAGTAAACACCCTTTTGATTACCACGGTCAGACCTTGTCATTTGATATGGATTACCTACAAGTATAAAGTTATCCTTTTCTTGTCTATAATGAATATGACCAGAATAAACTCGTTTAAATCGTTTGAACGTATTTAGATCATTACCACCTTCATGCAAATGTCGAGTACTTGGGCTTGTCTGTACACCTTGAGTTTCGGTATGACAAAACATATAATCAATGTTATCTTTGATTGATGCAAGAGTTTCCTTTTCATGTGTACTATCCCTTCTCCACGGCATAAGTAAACATTTAGTATCGGAATAAGTTAAAATTTTAGGTTCTTTATGTACTGTAACATTTGGGATATACTTAAGACAGTCAACAGATGCAATATCATTTGAGTTCTTTTTCATAATATCATGGTTACCTACAATGATATGAACCTCAGGAAATATTTTTGATAGTTCTTCAAAAACTCTAATACCTAAATCCTGCGCAGCTAAGTTAATACTTTGACGATTATCAAAAACATCGCCTAAATGAAAAAGAACATCACCTTTCTTATACTCCTTTTTAACCAAAGGAATAAAAAAGTTAAAGAAATAGTCTTCAATAATATTAAGCCACATTACGGAATTAGACCTACAGCCTAAGTGCGTATCACTAACCATCCAAATTCTACTCATATTAAAATAACTTACGTATTTTTCGTTTTTCTAAAATATTATACTTATCATCAAGTTCTCTAATCAATTCATCTTTAAATTTATTTGATAATGAATTGTAGAACTTATTAGGGAAAACATCAAAATAATCTGAAAGTACACTAAATAAATCTACTCTTGTATATGATGATCCTAAATTCTCAATAATGTAAAAAAATACTTTATTGATTTGAACTTTATTTAGCTTCTTAATAACACCACCTTGTGTTACTTCATTAAGGTGTTCAAATTCGCTACCTTTAATTAATTCATCAACTCTTTTTATTAGTAATTCATAATGCATCCGGTCATCAGGATCAGCATCATCAGCAAAGGTTGGTGAAACAACAAACGATATGGGATTCTCTGTTGGATCCGATTCGCCGTATGTGTTATTGAATATTTTGTCTTCTTGCATAAATTTAGTTTGTTATATCATCAGTCTCTGTCAATCGCATAAGGTCATAGTTAATGTTAAATCTACAACGGCTGCCCTTACCTTGCCCGTCCCTAATCTTTAAAACTTTTAACCAATATTCTCTATTGGCATGCATCATACTATCTTGGATTAGTGCATACATAACATCGGCAGTATGCGCCAGACCTGCAGATTCTGCAATGTTTTCCATTTTGATTTCAGTGGAATCCCATGCGCCACGGTTAATCTGTGTAGCAGATATTACCAGCATTTCTCTTTTTACTGCTAATGCTCTAAGATCTTCAGCAATTTGCTTAATCTTCATATAAGTATTTTCAGTATTAGGATTTCTATAATTAGCCAAGATATTAATGTAGTCAACAACTAAAACATTAACTTTATGATCTTGTGCTTCTTCGAGATCCTTTAGGTATGATTCAATATCAAGAACAGTACCTTGTGAAGTTGGAAATTCCTTTACAAAAAGTTTACCAGGTGGTAATAAACCCCTAGATATTCTTTCTAATTTTCTTTTAATAAAATCGCGGTTTGCAGATTTTTGATCATATTCCATCATATTGATATCAAGAAGGTTTGCACCAATTCTTTTAAGTACCTTCTGTGCCGACATCTCAGCAGTAATGAATACTACATTATGACCCATACGAACAAAGTTAGCAGCATCATTTGCCAACCAAATAGATTTACCTACATTCTGTTCACCTGCATATACAATAAGAGATTTAGGATCATAACCGCCACCTGATACATTATCAATAAAGGTCCATCCTGTTTCTAATTTTTTACTCTTTCTTTGTATGTGGTGTTCAGGATTAAAGAAGTCTAAACCTACATCAGAATCAAAATTAAGTGACCCTTCAGTTGAGATCATACCGATTGCTCGTGTAACAATATCTTCAACATTATCAGGTGATACATCTTGAGTTTTTACATATTCAATTGTTTTAATCAATTGTTTATCAAAATGTTTCCACTTAATCCAAGATTCACCGGTTCTCTTTAACCAGTCTTGATCATATTCATTTATGTTTATACTATAAACCGCAGAAACAATATCATCAGAGATTTCATTTGGATCATCTTTTACCAAAGCCTTCATTTGTTCTTTGGATGGTGATTCACCAAACTTTACATAAAAGGATTTTGCTAGTTTTGAAATATGATCTACATCTCGGTTTGAAAAGAAACCTGGACCTACACTCTTTAAGTATTGTGGCTTCTTTAGGAAGAAATTAAAAAATATCTTTTCGTGGTCTATACCTGAATACATAGTTTATTTTTTTATTGACATTTTGGAAATTAGTTTACTCATACGGGTTAACTATAACCTCGTATGTTTTATATGCAGAATTGGAATTAATCTCGGTAAGAATACCATCGGCCACTAATCTTTCGATAATGGCCGAGGTTTTATCTTCAGTTAATTCGTATTTCTTTTGTAAAGAAACATTAGTAAATTTAATGTCCTTTGCAACTTTTCCGCAATAGTCTCTGATAAGCTCAAATATGATATCTTCGGCATCAGGATATTCTGGGATAGAAGAATGATTACCTAATACATATTTAACTTTAAGCCTTGATGTATTAATCGTTTTCTTCAGCATGTTCTTCAGATAAGATCTCTGTTAAATTACCTAAGTCTAAATCGTCAGCGCCGTAACGGAATTTTTGATTAATGATAGGCTCAAGTCTTTGTAGAACATCGTCGGTAATAACCTTAGGTGTAAATAATTCATTAAGATCAACTAGGTCATTTAAATGGGCTACTGCCATTTTACGGGCTGTTGCTGCAGGTTGAAAATATACGGTTACATCCTTACCGTCTTTTT
>Ga0209229_10000015_pt1 | contig 59798 bp, 72 predicted proteins | sample SanBayMetagenome_FD_187466 | JGI IMG/M metagenome (GOLD analysis project Ga0209229, IMG submission 187466) | Freshwater and sediment microbial communities from dead zone in Sandusky Bay, Ohio, USA (SPAdes) (version 2) | ecosystem: Environmental > Aquatic > Freshwater > Lentic > Sediment... | reverse complement strand
ATAAGAGAAGTAGTTTCATTAATCTCTCTGCGAATCTCGGACAGTTCTTGTTCATAGGAACTATCCTTGGAGGTTCCGTACTTGATTAGATTTCGCAGCCGGTTATCTAGCTCATACAACGCGCACCAAGCTGCGCCAGCGTGAACGGCGCGAAGATGCTCTGCCCTATCTTCCGGTAAATTAAATTCTAGGGTGGCTTTCATTTTTATTTGTTTAAAACAATGCGGTCGATATCTTTTTTGATCCAGTCTGGCAAGCAGCTTGGGATGAATCCATGGTCAATTTCTTTGTGATGCAACAAAATTACAGTTGCGCCGAGATAAGCAAGCGAACGAACTGTTTCTGGAGCTAGGGTATAACTGTTGTCATTTGCAAAAGTGCAAAGACAGCCAACATCATCATTTAGTTCAGAGAACGCAATGATGTTTTCGTTTAGACGGTATTTGTCACATCCCATAATTAATTGTAGCTTTTATAATCGGGCCAATTGAATGACTCTTCCAGAAAAAAAGATAAGCTATTGTAAAATTTGTTTTCGTCCTCAATGCCCATACTAATATCAGAACAAGCCATCTCTTTCATAAGAGCAAGCTTCATTCGCGTCACATCTTCCATATGGACTTCCCTGTTAGTCTCTGGTCTGAAGATAGGTTGATTTCTAATTGAATGATTCATAAATTGGTGGTGATACTGGGACTCGAACCCAGACGGATTTAATCCAAAAGTTTTTAAGACTTTTGCGGCTACCATTACGCCATATCACCGCTTTTGTTTTTTCTTCCCCTATAATTGTCTGTTAAGGAGTGACAATTGGGACAAAGTAACTGAAGATTATTTTTTTCGTTGTTTGATGCGTCGCCATCAATATGGTGAATTTCTAAAGAGATTAGTTCTTTTTTCCAATGTGTCAAGTCGCAAGATTCGCATTTGTGGCCTTTTTCGCTAATTAAATGTTTTTTAAAACGAAAAGCTTTTGTGTATTTAGACCAATCTTTTGTTCGCTGATCTTTGTTCCAACCTTGACCCGTCCAATGAGAGGTGTCAATGTTGAGCTTCTGAATTAATCTTTTTATGTTTTTGTAGTTGCCGCCAACGGCAGCTAAATTTAAACTTTTTAAAAGTCCAGCGATTGACTTAACGTTTTTTGAATTGTTGATTATGTCTTGATCTGAATATTCTCTATATTTTCTCATATAGAGATTTACACAGAATGGAAGAGGGATAGAACTGTATATCGAATAGTCTACCGTTCCACCATGCGGCCAGCTTTATCTAAAATATTATTCTCTATGAGAAGATTTTTCAATCTACTTCTGGCGCGAAAAGCTTTTACTTTTATGGTAGGTTCGCTCCATCCAGTCAAAGCGGCGATCTCTTCGCTGTTTTTGTGCTCAAAATAAAACAAACGAATCACCTTTTGGTCATTAACTTTTAATTTAGAAATAAAACTATGAATGACCTCAGAGTCTACTGAAAGACCTTTCGGAGATTCGGCCTGCTGATCTAGAAGATTACTTTCAACAGTTTCTGCTTCAGTCTCTGACATATCTGCCCACCTGTATTCTGGCCTGCGCTTTTGATAGCGCAAAGCATCGATGCAAGTGGAGACAGCAACGCGAGAAACCCAGTGATGAAAAGGAACTTCTTTCTTGTACTGCTTCAGTCTTACGAAAACCTTTTTGTAAACTTCTTGAATTAAGTCTTCCTCTGCTGCTCGCCAAGGGCGGCGAGCCCGCACAATTTTAGTAACCATTGGCTGAAGGTACTCAACCAATTCACGCGCAGCTTCTTGGTTGCCCTTGCGAACTTTTGAAAGACAGGCTGCAACATTATTCATGTTTTTTTTCTGCGCGATCTAAAATCTCTTGTGCGATAGGAGAAATCTCTACAGTGTTTTTTAATTGACGGATAGCCTCTTCCGTAGAATTTAATTTGTTTTTAATTCGGTCTTCCAGAGTAGGCCATTTAGGAGATTCGTTCACGGCTGTACCTCATTACCGAGCAAAGCTGCAACAATCTTTTCAGCATTCTCTTGCATAGAAGGATAAGTAAGCATATTGAAAGCTTCGCCGTGCTTCTTGATAAACTTATCCCAGTCCTTCTTTTCTTCCTCAGTAAGAGGGGTCTTTGTGGGCCGAGCCTCTCCAGCCTTGCGAATAATTTCAACCAGCTTATCTTCCATTACGCGAGCAGCAGCAGAGATGTGCGCCTTGTCTGGATAAATCTCTTGGCGAATAGAGGTAGAACCATCCTTAATGTGAATTAGCCAAAAGCCATTGCGAAGCCCCTCATAAGCATAAGGGTCATTATCTGGCACGAACTTCTTACCTACCTTACGATAAAGCCGTTGATCTTCTTTGATAGAAGCGCGATGAGCTACGGGATCAGATTGAAACTTAAAATTAAGCTGATTATGAAGTCGCTTAACTTCGTTCTTGTAATACTCGATAGTTTCTGCGTCTGTTTTCTTTTTCATTGCGCTTATACTATGGTCTATTGTTGATATTTTTTATTTGGCTAATGGTTTGAATTCCTCGGCAACTTCGCAGGGAGAAAAGAAGCAACAAGACCCGTTGTCAAAATCAAAGAAATCGAAATCGCATCCTTTGACTTCCTTGCGAGTACCAGTGAATGTGGCGAGTTGTCCACTTTTAACGTGAACAAGTCTGTCACCTTCAACGAATGGATGTTCAGGAAACGTTTTCATTTCTTGTGTTTTTACTAAGTAGCGATATTAGTCAAGTATCAAGTTTGCCATCGATCATTCTCTTTAAAGTATTGGAATAAAGCTTTCTTTCTTCTTCTCGCCCCATCCAGTAAGCGTGAGCGACAATATCTTGCATTGCTTGCTTTAGCGTTGGGCGAGCCTTGGGCAAGTCCCAATTCCAATCTACAACTCTGCAAATGTCAATCTCAACCTTGATATCTTTTGACGCTTTGACGGTAAGCCAATAATTATGTGGCGAACCAACGATTTCTTTGATTAGCTTCTCGTCGAATTTGGTCGCCATATTTTTTATTCGTAATAATACTTTTGCCCACCGAAATAGTATCTAGTCCTTTTAAGAGAGTCAAGATTCAAAACGTGGTACTTCAAGTCTTCCTTTTCGTATGCCTTGAGACCTTTCTTGCTTTTGAGACGTTTGATGTCGGCTTCAATACAATCAATGGAATTAGTGATGCTGGAAACGATGATGCCGTCCATCATGTCTTCGTCTACTTCGATTTTAATTTTCATAAAATTAAGGTATCTCGCCCCTTTCTCTTAGCTTAATGGCGTTTTGCTTGTGGAGTTGTTCAAGGTTAACCTTGCTCTTGCCGTCGTAAGCAACAGCGTAGTTGCGCTGAACCATCCACTTGTTCACATCAATTCCCCCTCCTGTTTGGACATGACCTAAGATGCGGCCAAACTTGTCGTCGGGATCAATCTCTGTGCGAATGATAACTGGGCCAGAATAGTCATCAAGAACGTCAATCAAACCCGCCAATGCTGCTTTGCCCATAGCTTTCATCTCCTTATCAGAGGTTCTAATTTCTGGGGTGTCAATACCAGCCAATCGGATTCTTTGATTTTTGAGCCAAACGCCAAAGCCCAAATCAAAATCGACTTCGATTGTATCGCCGTCGATTACTTTGACTAATTCGGCTTTGTATTCGTAAAGCATATTACTCAGCTTTCTCCATTTCTACTGTCCACTCTGTATCGTTGTAGATATGATCCCAAAGAATTTGGCTTTCTTCTTCTGAAAGCCCCATTGAAGCAGCGATGCGCTCAAAACGCTTGTCTTGCCTAAGCTGGCTCTTGAGAAGCATATTCTTGAACCTTTGGATTCGCTTTTGGTACTTCTTCTTGATAACGAGTTTGGATGTATTTTCGCTCATAATTTAATAGTTTTTAATCGGTCTTTTGGTTAGCTTGCTGAATGTAGTCGAGAAGTTCGCGGGCAGCATCAATGTAATTTGCCTTCAGTTGGTGGAACTGAGGATCGCTGATGTCGCGGTAATTAGAATAGTGTCTGAACGCAGCATCGAAGCCTTCGGTATCGATGATAGACAAGATGCTTTCTGCGTCGTGCGGGCGCATGAGATTCTGGAACTCACGCTCTTCGTGCTGTGGCGCATCTTGTTCTTGTGCTGGCAGCTTTGTAATCGCAATTATTGTAATGCCCAAGGCCGTGCCAGCAATAAAACTTACGGCGATTCTTTGAATAACGTCTTTCATAGGAGAAAAAGTATAGGTGTTGGGAGAAATGTCAAGTGTTAATCTGAATATTCTTCATAATGCCCGTATCTTACAAACTGATAAATGTTTGGCACCGATTCTGTGAAGAAAGACCAGTTAGGGTAAAGAATTAAATATATGGTGCAAGGTATTGCAAAAAACGTAACAACTGCCAATGCTACCGCAAGCCTGACTGGCATTGTGATTAGGCTTAAAAAGGTGTCTTTCATTTTTTATATGATAAAAACCTTGGGTTCATTCACAATTCGATAATCTTCGTTGCAGAGACAAACGTTGGAAAAGATTGTGCCGCCAAAAGTCTTTTCAGATCCGCCAGAAAAGTGGATGTGACCAAACAAATGAAGTTTCAGCTTCAGTTGCTGAACTCTCTTGGCAAGTTCTTCGCAGCCAACTTCGTCAGGGAATCCGCGATCTCTCAGAACTGTATCGCAAATCTTGTGAGGTGGGCCATGACTAATCAGAACATCAGTATCATCGGGAATAGCTTCCCAATGCCTACGGATAGCAGAGCCGCGATTGCGGTTGAATGCCCAATTGAAAAAGGTTGGCGTTACCGGAGAACCCCAAAAGTTCACGCCATCAATAGAAACGCCACTATCTTCCAAGTAAATTAGCTCTGGGCATTCTTTGACCAATGCCTTAGCAATGCCGCTATTTTTTTCAAATAGAACATCATGATTGCCCGCAATGAAGATTTTATGCTTGTGGGGCATTGCGTTAAACCAATGCAAGAATTTTTGCGTATCTTTTAAGTTACCCCAAGAGCAAAAATCCCCGCAGTGAATTAAAACGTCGCCATCTGGGATGTTTTTAACATTGAGGTGCAAGCCATGAGTATCTGATAAGGCGACGATTTTCATATTATGTGTAAATCATTTATAACAAAAATATAATCATTCAAAATGGAAATTAGTCAAGAGGCTGTAAATAAATATGTCTGTAGGCACTGCAAGGAAGAAACTGATGACTTTTTTTCATGCGATATAAAAAACAGCGTTTATAGCTGCAAGAAATGCAAGGCGAAAAAGAACAAAATTTTAAGAGATAATATCAAGCGCAAATGTGTTGAATATAAAGGCGGCAAATGTTTTGTCTGTGGTTATAATAAATTTCAAGGCTCTCTGGACTTTCATCATGTTAATCCAAAAGAAAAAGATTTTGGGATAGCCAGAGTGGCAAGTAATTCTTTTGAGTCTTTAAAAGGAGAGTTAGATAAGTGCATTCTACTCTGCAAGAATTGCCATTGTGAAGTTCACGCTGGCTTAATTGATCTGAATAAAATTGGTAGTCCCGCTGGGATTTGAACCCAGAACCTAGCCCTTATAAAGAGCTTGCTCTAACCGTTAAGCTACGGGACGATAAAATTGGTGGTGCCAGTGGGATTTGAACCCACAACCAACGACTTAAAAGGACGCTGCTCTACCATTGAGCTATAGCACCAAAAAGTTAGTTAGTTACCACAAACATTTCATCGTAAATCACAGAAACATAACTGGTTCCATTCTCCCAATGCAAACCTTCAATATTTTCTGCGATTGAAGTGTCTCCAACTTTGGCATCTTTCATAGTATCAGTAAACGTTTCGCCATATTCAGCAGACGGAGTAATCACATCGGGGTATTGCTCGTTGGTTTTGGCGCAGCGAATGTTGTATTGGATAACGTAACCTTTTTTCATAATTTTTTAATTAATTAAAATTGAATGCACTCGCTCCACTTGAAGTGGGGCACGCCTTCACTGTCGTAGATATAAGCTGCGTGTCCATTCAAAAGTGCTTCTTGGCGAATATTTCTTTTGCCAAGCTCATAACCGAAAGCGACAGCAAAGAAGACATTGGAGATGATAACAAGAACTAACAAGATTTTTTCGGTGGTGTTCATTGGAAAAAGATTATGAATTTCTTCATAATAAGTGTAATATGATTATATGAAATGTTTAATGTGCAGTCAAGAGTTAATTGGGCGTCAAACTAAATATTGTTCTTTGCAATGCAAATCAACTGCTTTGAACCATGCCCATCAAAACTACGAAATGCAACAAAAAAGAGGCGTCGAAAGAAAAATTAAATTGGTACAAATGTTTGGCGGGAAATGTAAATGCTGCTCTTATGATAAGAATTATGCTTCACTTTCATTTCACCATAAAAATCCTAAAACAAAATTGTTTTCGCTCGATCTTAGAAATCTATCGAACAAAAAATGGGAGCGATTGATTGAGGAAGCTGAAAAATGTGAAGTACTGTGTTTGAATTGTCATATGGAGCTTCATCATCCAAGTCATAATAAAAAATAATGGGCGAAACAGGGGTCGAACCTGCACACTAACGATTATGAGTCGTTTGCTCTACCATTGAGCTATTCGCCCGAAAGTGGCGCGAGGACCGAGAATCGAACTCGGAACCGACAGTTTAGAAAACTGTTGCTCTATCCAGTTGAGCTATCCTCGCGTTTTAAATTAATAAATACTAGTAACGATCTTGTTTTCTACAACCCTACGTTTGAAATCTTCAAATTCAGTTTTTTTCTTGGCCTCTTCAACTTCGCGCTGCTGGGCGATTACCAAATCTTTTTGCTTCTGCAACTTCCTCATCTCGCGCTGGTATTTTTTATCACTCTTTTCGTCGTAAACCAGCGCCCTTTCAAACTCAGACCGATACTTGTTTAAGATGAAGTTGTATGTCTTCATCGTTGAAGAGGCGACAGCGGAGGGGCAGTTGCCATCGTAAGAATCAACGGAGCTTTGAGCGATGGGGGCGTTCTCGTCCATTGTAAGAGTTGTTGAGGTTAATTAACCGACAACTGTCTTGCCTTTAAAATACCTCTCGCAGCGCATCTTGAAGTGATCGTAAACAGTTGTGCCATCACGGCGGCGAACAGAAAGCATAGAGAGCGGGATCGGGGCGATAGAGCCCTTGAAAGAACGCTGGTAGGCGATCTCGACTCCAAGATCAGTATCAAATCGGTCGCCAGCAGTGAAGTTGCAAAGCGACCAGCCGATATAAATCATATCGGGAAAAGCGATGTTGTTAGTAGCGGCGAATACTCCGATCCGCTGCTTCTTGTTATCGAGCACATAAACGTGCATTGCTTCTTGGTGATGTAGTTCTTCAGTCATTGTGGTTGTGGTGATGATGTTAAGGTACTAAATCTTGCTCTTCTCGTCAACAACTTTTTGCAGATCGAGGTACTTTTTTTCAGCCATCGCAAGTCCTTGCGGGCCAGAGAAATGCCAACCCTTGGCGCCGAAATCTTCGTCCTTGGGCAAGTATTCTGCGGGCTCTACTTTGACGCCCTTGATCTCGTAACCGTCATGCCGTTGAACAAGCACAACTTCGTAACCGCCGCACTTGGAATACATTGCAACTTTGTCAGTTCGCTTGACAAGTTTCATTGTCATGCCGTGATTTTTAAGTTCAGTAGGGAGAGGTTTAAAATTCATTTTTAAGTCTGCCGTTAAATCCTTTTGTGCAGCGAGGCATTCCATTTACTTTTAAAATGGCAGAAGACCATTTTAATTGAATGTAGCAATCAGCGCAAACGTAGCCAATGTCAATATCTTGCCTGCAAGCTTCCACTTCTGGATTGAATTGATTCTCGCAGCACTGGCAGATAACAATTGTTGGGGCGTGAGCGTCTTCAGACATATTACTGCCAAGTACGGTGTTTTTCTGCGACCCATTCGCAGCCATCATATTCCATCAGTACCCAATCAACATCGGCAGGAATTTCAACAATCTTCAATGCGATATCGTATTGACTCATTTCTTGCGATGACTTATCTAAGCCCAACTCAACGATTGTTTCGATTAGAACTGGGTCATCTCTAGCGATGTCTCGACAAGAAAAATATTCACCGTTAACAGTAAAATAATGAGTTGATCCAAAAAAAGTAGAATCTCTTAGCTTTTTCTCGTAAGCGATTCCCTTCTTGTTCAAGAAAGTTTCGATGGCTTCGTGAGGAAGAAAGAAGCCGCCGTATTCACGGCTAATAGCGATTTTGCGCGTATTCATTTGTTTTTGAAATAGTTAGGTTTGTTAAGCAAATAGTATAAGACAACTATAAATATAATAAAACTAATTCCTGACATTAGGTGTAAAATAAAACATGGAAAGTCCCCGTTTACTCCAAGCTGAAATCCATAGTAACTTTAGCACTGCTTCTGGTGATTGGGCGGCGTACAAAACAGAAATTACTGGACTTTATTCTGCGACTGGATACGCAGCGTCTGGCAATGCTACTTTCGGTGACTTCTCTGATCACTTAATCAGAGAGTTTAATGGCAAAATCGTAGAGCTTGGTATGCCTACAGGGCTGCTTATCAAGCCCTACGATGCTGGTTATCGTTTAACAGGAATAGCTATTAGCTAGCCTTTTCCGTCTTGTCCTTAACGTAAGCTGACATAAGAACACAGTAGTTAAGGATGTCTAGGATCGCATCCTCATACGTCTCGTTCTTGACTGCCAGCTTGCCGTCAGCAGCGAACGTAGAAAGGCGGGAAACCTTGTCTACGATTCGCACTAGGAACCCCTGCTCTACCGAGCAAACCCCCATCGCCTCGCAGCGTTGGAAATTTGCAAAGGGAGTATCTCCCTTGCTTCCAGCATAATCATTATTCTTGGTCTTCATAATATCGAATGCCTTGGCGCATAGATGATTATGATGGACGAACAGTTGGTCGCGTGTCATTTTAAATCGATTTAAATCAGCGCAGAGCGGAACTTTTTGACCGTCTGGTAGATGTTTTCGCCTTGCGTGCTGGGGAGGATAGTGCGGCTGATTGCACCGTCTTGAAGAGATGCATGAATCACAACGAGAGTGTCTTCTGTCCGATCACTCTCCAGCTTCAAGCAGTTGGCGACCCAAGCAGCTACGTTCTCAAAAGCGGCATCATAAAAATTGATGCACTTGTCGAGAGACCCATTTGTTTCAATAGACCAGACCTCAAACCAATGCTTGTTGGTTTCAAAGTCCTTTGTTAGAACTGCTGATTGCATATTAGTTGTTTGTGTTTCCTGCTGTGTAAAGCTGCTTTGCGCGAGCAAGCATGAAATCATGGATGAAGTGGCGAGTCTGGCTATCCAGCAGACGCCCGTTCTCTTGAGGCAAGGTCTTAACGACCTCCTCAAAGTTTAGGTTAAAAGCAAGGCAAAGAGCCTTGATCTTACGATAAACTCCGATCTCTCGGTACTTGAGGAGTGCAAAAGCAACATCAAGTTCCGTTTCGTTAGCATTGCTAAGTTTAGCAGTTAGTGGATTGTTCATGGTTAATCAAAAATTAACTTCGCGCCCAACGATGAAGTATTGGGAGATTGGAAGCGCACCGTTGTCGTCGGAGCACTCAAAGATGTAATCGTCATCGCGGAGCATATGGAAAATCTGCTCGCAAGAGAGATCGTAATCCTTCATGCGGCTCTGAATCTGCTTAACAGTCGGATAGTGACCGTTGTCCTCAAAAAAGTTTTCGACATAGTTCGTCATCTTTAGAAGAAGAACATTCTTGGGAACTGCGTCGCAAAAATCACAGTTTTCTGGATCGTCGCAGAAGTCACAATCGCTTGAAGAATCGTTGATAGTAGGATCGATGCTATCAGTATCCTCGCTGTCATTGTAAACGGCGCTGGGAATCTCCTTGCGCTCAGGAGTGATATCGGAAATCACCTTGTACTTGGAGACGCGCAGCTTCTGGAAGCTGCAATCGGTCGGCACGCTGACAGCATCAGCGGGGTCAACCTCAACCACAAGGAGACGCCCATTGCTGCCTGCCCAAGCATTGGCGTAGTCATAGCTGCCAACGTGCAGACCAAAAGAACAGTGATTATCCTTGTTGTCGTCAACAGAACGGCGGGCGATTTCAATAGTCTCGCCAACGCCATTGTAGATGGCACCGTTATCAGTAGTCTTGCCGCTGATAACGAGCGTGTCCCTGTTGCCCTGCTTGGAATAAAAATCACTATCAACTCCCTTGTAGGCCAAGAACTTTCCATCAGCAGTGATGGGCAGGCTCTTGTAGGACAAGAAGGAATAGAGTTCGTTAACGGAGTTAGCGGAAGGATTCGCCATCAGACGATCAATAAAATTGATCAAGCTCTGAACATCCTTTGCTCCCTGTGAGAGCATAGCCAAGAGCTTCTCTACAACTACACCGTGAAGCTGATGGTTCTTGTAGAAGACCTCGCCGTTCTTTACGGTAAGGTTGCCAAAGCTGGCATTCTGGATTCTACTGGCAACGGAGACCAGCGAGGGAATCGCATCGTAATCTGCATTCAAAATCGCCTTACGAAGATCGGCAAAATTGATGTGCGTATTGTTGATCGTGTGAGGCTTCCCATCAACGAAGACCGTGATGGAATTGTCCTGCATGATGTAGGCGGGCTTGCTCATGTTATTTATGATTATTTATAGGTTGGGTTTATCAAGAGTTTTTGTCGATAAAATTAATGTAGTCGATTATCTTGTCCATGGTTGCTTGGTCAGCATAGCCGTATCGGCCATTAATAACGATGTTAAGGAGAGGATACTTGGCATCAATCTGAGCCATTGCCTCGGTAGCTTCCTTAGTGAAATCAAACTTTTCAGCAGGATTGAACCAGAAGGTTCCAATCTGTTCGATCAGTCTGGTACAGGCAAGCTGTGCATCTGAACTGTCGTTTTTTAAGGTCATGTTCGATGCATACTTGCAAACAATGTTATCTTTGGGAAGTTTGCCAGAATCCGCAAGAGCAACGAGTGGAGTACGATAAGAGCACAAGCTGAGATAAGCTCTCTTCTTTGCGTACAGGGACAACTCAGCATTAATGTCTTCCATCTTCTTTTCGCAGGCAGCGAGGAAGAGAGCGGAAAGATTTTTGGCATTGCTCGGCAAAGACGAGTCATCAACCACACCGTAAACCTTGTCAACTCCGGTCAGACCAACAGCTTCGCAAGCACTAAAAATCTTGTAGATTTCAAACTTACCAACTTCACTCTGGATTCCAAACTTAGCGGAAGCATTGTTAGAGCGGCCTCCAGTGCTAGGCACAGAAATTTTAATGTAATAAAAATCAGTGTCAGGAGCCCCAGTCTTGTTGTAGAAGTCAACGTGATGAGTGTTTTTTTCGGAAAGCAAGCGAACATTACCAGCCTTCTGCTTCTTTTCTTTGGTAAAAGCCTGTACCTTGGAGGTATACAAAACCTTGTCAGAAGAAAAAGTATCGACAAAGAAATGCTGCGTCGCAACTTGCGTGTTTACAACAACAACATATTGAGCCTTATTCTCGCGGAGAATAGTCTCAGCCTTTTGCATTAGACTACCCTTTTCGCCTTCGTCAACCAGAAGAGCATAGTTGCTCGATCCAAAGCCAATAGGCTCAACGCGAAAAGAACTCTTCTTCAGCGGTCTGATGTTCTTGTTTCTGTTCAGAGTGTAAGCCTTGTAAGAATCATCGGGCAAACAGAACGAGATGGCTGCCTTGCGATTTTTATTGAAATAAAAAGCGTGGTCAGAGAGAACCCTAGTAAGTCTGTGTTTTCTCACAGAAAACAGCTTATTCATAAACGCCAACCCATCAGAAAAAGAATCAAGCTCGTTCTGAACAGAAGCTGCAAGTTCGTTGATGAAAAGGTTGATGCGAGCAGCAATAAACTTCTTGCAGTGTTCGGTGTACTCAAGCGACTCTCTGGAGTGATGCAGAGGAACAGAGCCAACCGGAGCAAAAAGAACCAGCCCAGCGCTGTAAGACCAGTCTTTGAGCATAGGGTGATCCAACGGAATGCAAGCGTCGATCTTGATGGGATAAGAGATGCCGCCCATCACAATGAAATTCTCTGTAAGGCTCGATACCGCCCACTTATCGGTCTTAATCAGCCATTCAATTTTGTTAACCTGCAAATTGGTAACATACGAATTGCAATCTTGAAAGCGTAAGACGCTGTTGAGCGCAGTTTGAAAAGAATTAATATCATCAGACTTAACCGCAACATTGATCTCCAAGCCAGACGGTTCATTCGACTTGCAGCGATTCAGCATCGAAAAACGAGTGTCGCCGTGCTCGTCAACGTAAACCATCACGGTCAAAGCCTCGCCGCCGTGATAAGAGATAACCGTAAAAGAATCGGTGTAAGACAGGGGCGCAAAGCGACCGATACCAAACCCGCCAATGCAAGCGTTGTCAGAACGCTTGGTCGAGCGACCATACTTGGTGTAGAGACCAAAGAGGTCGGCTTCAGAGAGGCCAGCACCAAAGTCGCGGACCTTAAAAATAGGATCAATCCTATTGGGGCACTGAATGGAAATGGGCTGCGAAGAGCCGCGATTCGCATCGAGTGCGTTGGCGACGATCTCACGAACCGTAGCGAGAATCGGCTCGGAATAGTTGTTCCGCAGGAGAGAGGAGACGTACCTCATCTCCTGCTGATCAATAGTAGCGATTTCGCTACGGAAGTCGTGAGACTCGACGACGTTCTTTTGGATGGATTTGACAATCATTGGAGCAATTTGATTACACGCCTAATGTGCCACAAGGCACAGCGTTCGTCAAGAGGTTTTCTTAACTTTTTCTGAAGAAATCTCCAGAACCTTATCTTCCAGCCACTTACGCTCGATTTCCGAGGAGTATTCGGCACTCAGAACAAAGTCGCTCTTAAAAGAAGAGGTAGTAATTCTGAACTCAGCTTGGTATTTAAAATTCTTTAAAAATCCCTCGCTGAGTAGATTGTACATCTCGTAAACCTCTTTGACATCCTTTGAGCTAAAGATTGGATTGAACTTCATTTTTTATGAATTAATTTGAGACCAATTTTAAAAAGTCGCTCTTCTTCTTCAAGTGAAACCAAACTCTACCATTAGCCATAATCTCTTCGTCAGAGAAGCCTTCTTGCAAAAGGTGCTCGATCATCTTCTCGTTCAGAACAAGAAATTCTATTTTTCTGTTTCTAAAATTTGGAATGATCGACGCAGAGATTTGAGATGTCTTTATCGTATAGCCGATAATCTTTTCGTCTTCTGTTTCGTTTTCGATTTCTAAAGGTGCGCTCTCAAAGCGCAAATTCTTTTGCGATAAAGTCTCCTCGACCTGATTTTTAATCGTTATTAATTGGCTTTGGAGCTTGGATGTTGCGGAGGATTTGATAGATGGCATAGTCTTTGTTCTTGAGTTCTACGTCGAAAAATACAGGGCGACCGTAAGAGTTAGGGACGCTAGAAGGCATGAGAGCGTGCTTACGAGTATTGTCAATACCTTCTGAGTAATGAAAAAGAGGAACTGTGGGCCAAGTAGAGTAGGCAAGGTCGAAGTCAGCGCGGTCATCGTTGCCGTGATTGCAGAACTGACGGTGCAAGGAATCGTAAGTGATTGGAATTCCTGCGGTCAGAAAGAAATATTTGTGAAGGTTAGAGACGGACCAAGTGCCGTTAACGTTGTCGTTGACCTCTAGCACAAGGCGAGAACGAACGTTGCTGGGCAGGCGATTGAAGTTGGAAAGGAAACGCTGCGAAACCTCGGCAGGATCGCCGTCTTGACGGCAGTGAATGTTGAGGGGAGAGCGGTAGTCGTTAGGCAAGTCGAGCAAGTCGAACAGATCAGCGTGTGAAGCAAGATCGGTGATGCTGTTGTTGACTGCGGAGGCGTCATTGCTGGTCAAGGTGATGTACTCTGAAGGGTGAGCAGAGACGCGAACGCCGGTAAGCTTGATGGTGCGAGAGATGGCGTCGAGAGCAGCGCGAAGGTCAGGCCAATTAGGCAAATCTTGCAGACGTAAGTTAACGTCAGGATGGTCGATGACAGGGGCAAGAGAGGACGACAAGCGATAGCCAGCAATACCGCAATTGGCGCAGTATTGAATAGTTGCATTGGTAACGATGAAGTTGTTGAGGATGCGCTCGCTGAGAGTGCGAATAGCCTCGGCGCGAGGGAGCGCAAGGAAACGAGTCAGAGTCATAGTCTGGAACTTGATTCCGCGCTCGGCAAGAACGTTGGAGATGCAGCAAAGTGAGAGTTGCATACTGGTTAAGTTACGCAAGAATGTGCTTCTGTCAATAGATTTTTTTGATTATTTTTTCTTTCCTTAGCTATCGCTTTAAGTTCTGACCGAGTGACTAATTTTAAATTTTCTCTACGGTTGTCCATTCTGTTGCCATTGATGTGGGTTACGCAAAATCTTCTGCTTCTTTCGGGATTCCATCCCATTCTGTCCGCAATTTCCAAATGAACAGCAAACAAAAAATCCTGTTGGCATCTTAGCTGCAAGAATCCGTCATCATTTATCAAATCGGCTAAATGCGACCTCAAATCTTCATCTTCTGAAGAAAAAAAGATTTTTGATTGATCAATATTTTTAAACTGCCTATTGAAAAATTTATTGTGAATATACTTGTATCTAGTTGGAATGTAGTGGCCCATTTTTTTTATTAATTAGAAGTTAACTGTTCGATTTTTAAATTGTAGCAGCTTGAGGGGAAAACGTATTTGTCTCCGCGAGGATCGGGGTCAACTTCTCCACTCTTATAAAATTCAGCTAAATCAAAAAACTTTTCTTTCTTAATGTAGCCGAGAATCCAGCCTCTGCTGTAATCCCCAAAGATGCTGGTAAAAAGATAGTAATCGCATTGCTGTTTAGTATTGTATTCTTTGACCGCGCAGTTGTGCCAAGGTTGGGGAACAACGTTCCGCTCCTTGGCTTTTATTTCAAATAAAAATAACTTGGGAGAGATCCAATCAAAATCGTAGCTTTTATTGGACATGATTCTGCCGCCCCAAGTCTTCTGAACCATAAGATCACTCAAAGCTGCGATCTTTTGCCCGTGACCGTTAGTGTCAGAATTTCTCAGCAAAGGTACTTGCGCCGCCCTCTCAAGGGCTTCGCTGACCATATCTTTACTTATTTGGACTTCGATCATTCGTTTTCAGCCTATAGATTGAATGCAGTTTGCCAAGATAATTCTGCGCCGTCACTCTACTTTTATTTTCATATGAATTATTTGGGTTGTCGCCTTTCATGATCCAACCCCACCGATCTTTGGTTACTGCTCGATGCAAAACTGGAATATCTTGAGTCGTCCATTCAGCCTTATACATCACAATGTCGCCTTCTTCGATGCTGTCATACGGTTGTTCAGAAGGAGGGATAATGATAACGTAGTCGTAATCTTGTACGGTTGGACGCATTGATCCTGTAGGCAAAACAAAAACTGGACGCCCTCCAGTTTGGAGCGACTTAGCTTGGAGGGCTAAAGCTAATTTTTGTTCGTTTTCAAAATAAAAAACTTCGTATTCTGTCTTTTTTGGTCTATAAAAATAGACAAAAACCAACAGGGCGACTAAAGCGCATACCACTATCTTATTTATCAGATTCTTGTTCATGATTGAACTGGTAGAAGTAGTCCCAATTATCTTCCGCTTCCCATTTGCTAGACCCTTCACAAGAAAATTCCTTATCAAAAACTTTCCAGTCTGGCTTCTTGTCGAATTTCTTTGAGATAAATGCGCCGCCGTCTTTCCACAATATTCTATTATTTGGTTGGAAAAACAGTTGGTTTACAGGCTCTCCATTGCTGGTTGACAGTCCCCATATCAGATGCCCACATTTGTGACCTCCTGCCATTTCAGAATAGCCGTATGGAGCGTCTGGGTTGTCGTGCCAATCAACGGTAAACAAATATTTGCCATTTACCCATTCACGATTCTTTAGCTGTATCTTGACTGCTGAATTTTTATGGTACTCGTATCTTGTGACTGATAGAGAATTAGAATAGCAGTCCCAAAGCTGGAGCCAATCTAATGGATAATTTTGATGGATTGGATCATTTACAAGATAGTGAATCGGGACTCTATCGTGACGAGAGCCATACTCTGTCATTATTTGAAAGGTTAAGCATCGTCTTGTTAAGCTTGTGATGCCAAGAACCTCGCACAGAACATAATCTGTGGTCTTATTTTCTTCGTTATAAAGAAAGTCGCTTTTTAAATAAGCGGTAAAAACAGGAATATTTGCGTTAAGGTAAGGCATTATTGCTCGTCGTAGTAATCGTAATACCGATCAAGCTGCTCTTTAGCAGAAGCCTTGCGCTTTTTTTCTGAATAAAATCTATTGTCTTCGCACCAAGAGCAGCTTCCATGATTTCGGCAAGACGTATCAAAAGCTTTGGAGCCCCGATATGCCTTACGTTTTTCCTTGTTGTGCTTTATTGCTTTTTCGAGAGACATAATAATTTATTATCCTTTCTGAAATTGTTTCTGGGCTTGGAATACAGCGGAAATTTATATTTAATGGACAAGTTTGAACTCTGAACTGGCTTAAACCATTCGGTGTTACATAGTATTTTAAATTACCAAGGCATTTTTCAATGCATCTTCCTTCTATCACTGATAATTTATAATCGTAAGAATTGTTTCTATAAGGCTTGTGCCAATGGTTTTCGAAATAAGAATTAATTAAAAATATTTGCGTTCCTGTAGTTCCAGCTAGAACATACATTCCAGTATCAAAAGTCAAGTAGCAAGCGGCATTGTCCATCAGGTGCCAAGTTTCACTCAAAGAATTTGTTTGACCCCGCAAATTTAAACCGTTATTTATTTGTAGATCATGAGTGTATTGTGACGGACCTTCTAGCACAACAGGAATGCCTTTGCCGTTTAAATCATCTACTATCTTTTGCCACCCTGCTTTGCCAATATCTCTATCAGGACCGCGAATAGAAGCGTTAATCAAAACATAATCACTTATTTGATCGTTTGTAGTTCGTTTTTCTGGCAAAAAAATGATTTGTTCTTCTTCTGGCAAAAGAGAAAACCCGCATTTATTTGCGATAAACTGTTTAATGTTTATGTTGAACCATAAGGGGTCTGGTCCCGACAAAGGACGAAAACAAAACGGATTACCTTGCTGAGAATCAAAATCAAAATCTTTGAGAGAAAAGATTGAGTCTACGTAAGGGCTTGTCTTAAACAATTGTGGATGCTGGGTCACAACATCCACCTTTTGTTTAAAAACTAAGCTTAATTTTTTAAGGGTTGGGAAAAACCAAATTGCGTCTCCTAACCCAAACCAACTAGGCTCGGTTGACAGAACGATTTTTCTTTCTGGCATTGGTGCGCTTTTCTTGCTTCAGCTTATCCTTGGCGTACTTTTCCATTCCTTCTACGGTCATCACATCAAGCTTTGTTGTGATGTACTCGTAGAATTCTGGAAAGTTATCTCGCATCAACTTTAGATTAATAATGGTCGAACTTGCAGACGGGCGATTAAAAGAATTATAAAGAGTCTTGATGGCGTCTTGATCACCTTCCATCACCAGCGACCGCAGATTAGGGCTGAGGAAAAACGCTACCATGCAATCAAGCAGGCTTTTCGCCATTAAAGTTGTGGTGGTGGTGAAGTTATCTTGGCTGACAAAAAATGTCTTTATTGGAATATTCCAAACAGACATCACCTCGTCTCCATAGCAGATTTTAACGATAAGACCTTTTTCTTTAAGCTCTGACCAGATAACGTCTCCTAAACAGCTATGGCAAACCTCAAAAAAGTTTGAAACTTTCTTTTGAAATTCTACGGGTGTGGCAGATTCATCTTCTGAACCAGCGATTTTTTGAGTTAGTTGAACGATGACTTTTTTGAAGTTCTTTCGGGTGATTTTCTTGCCGACAAAATCTTCGACATCGGTTTTAATCTTTGACAGTTCAGAGAATACTTTCTCTTCCTGTTCTTTTTTAGTCATCATATTAGGCGTGAATTAGATTGTCTAATTCGTTTTGAGTGATTTTGAGAACCCAGCCTTGGACATTTGTCCAATATTCGATTGAGGAATCGAAAAGATCTTTCTGTTTATTCTCTACAGAGAATGGCTCATCTTTGTAAAGGGTAATTGTTTGATAAGGAAGTCCAAGCTTTGGATTATCAGCAAGGACGGAAAAAGTCGATGTTGGCTTATAGTACTTTATCATTTGTGGAGAATAGTTCAATTGCGCCTTGGAAAAGATAGGAGTCTTGAGTCCAGTAATTATGGTTCATCCAGCCAGAAATGACAAGGCAATATTCCTTGAAAACATTTCCCTGCTGCTCAACAAGAAGGCAAGTATTTTTTAGTTCGCCATCTAGAATCGTAACATAAAGAAATGGGTTTTTATAGGAAACGACATCGACTAAATAAGTCGAAGTCAGGTTGACCCCAACTTTTTGGGCGGAAACATTTGGGATAACAAAACGAGCTTTATATTTCATGTTACGTTTAGGAATTTCTTGATTTGTGAAACAGCTTCATTCTTTTCTTCCACAGCCTTATCAAAGAAAAGTTGCTGATACATAAGGTTAGTTTGAAAAGCTAATGAATCTGCATAAGCAGCTACGCCATCTTTAAGTTTATCATTGGTGATAATTAGGTTCTCTGGGATCTTGTAGCCGCATTTCTGGATCGTGTTAGCGCAGTCGGCATCGAACAGCATCACAACGTCAGACATCAAAGCTTCATAGAAGCGGTTGGCAAGAAAAGCATAGTTAGTGTGAGTATGCTCGTCTTCCATATAAATGGAATATTTAAACTTGCGGAGGTCTTCATTGTTCTTTTGCCATTCAAGCTTTGGCATATAGTTGCAATCGCAACCAAGGGCTTGGAACTTCTTCCAGTTCTTGCTAGAGGCTGAAAGGAAAACACCCTTTGTCAAGAACTTCTTAAAAGATTCTGCCCGCCACTTGCGATAAGTTCCATAATAAATAACCCCATTCTTATCTGAGCAGTTTACTGGGGTTCTTTCTGGATCAATAATCAAAGAGTTTAAATTAACCGTGAGCCACTTGTGAATAAAGTCGTTAAGTTTTCTATTTGCGATATTCTTGTTCAAAATCCAATGGCGATATCCTTCTCTTGGATTGTTGCAGATCATATCGTACACTAAGCCCATATTGATTACGCCCCAGCGCAAAAGCTGATTGTCTTCAACATCGTGATCATTTACGAGCCAAATATAACGCGCCTTTGGGTTCTTCTCAAGGATTTGCCTGTAAGGTACATGAGGCATATAAGGCGAAGCATAAGCGCAAATGATTACATCGTATTGCTTGGCAAGCACTTGTGGAAGTGCGTACTCGCCATCAAGAAGATCCGCCCCTAGAGCGCGCTTCAAAATCAGGCTATTGCGGCAATGCACGATAGACGTATCGCTGTAGTCTTCGGCAAGGGGCTTGCGTTTACTGGTCGCTTCGATAATTAAAATATTCATGCTTTACAGAAATCTCCTTGCTCGTTGGTATAGTATATTTCTTTGAACTCAACATCTTTCAATAGCTTTTGGCAGTGTTTGCAAGGTTTGCCCATTGCCAATTTGTCATTCCTATCGATTCGAAAAGTAACCAAAGTATTTCTGGTGTGATCAACTTTGCCCGATTTAATGATCGCACAAGCTTCTGCGTGAAGTCCACTCCCATCAAAGTAACCATACTTTTGGTTAATTGGATGCGACTTTTTAGAGTTCTTGCCAATCGAAACAATTTTGTTTTTATTTAAGATGAATGCGAAGTGACGGCAACGCAAGTCAACCCCATCATAGATGATTAGGCTTCTGGCTATCTGAACCAATCTTTCAAACCTCATTCCCTACGGGAATACGATTTCTCAAAACTTGTCAAGCCTTTTTGAACTTCAGTTTTAGAAAAGCGTCATTATCTTCCATAACCTCCGTAAACCCATAGGTTTTCAGCAATTTTAAGAAAGCGTTGAGCCGCTTTCTCTTTTTAAATACATTTATAAATATCTCAGGATATTTGGAGTTGGCAAAGACCTCGTATACTGAATTTTTAATCTGTTCGCTCTGATAGACCTTGGGATCAGAGAATACGTAACTTAACTCCGCAGACAAGCTAGTTATCTGTCTAAAAATCAAAACACAAAAAATGGCTCCATTAGGAGCCACGTAAACTATAGAGTTTTTTGAGTTGTTTTGAATATTAACGGCAATCTCCTTAAAAAACATAGAAGGAGACACGGTAGAAGTGATTCCGAATGCCCCTTGGGCTTTTATAGCTAACCTTAGAACTTCTGGAATATCATTGGTTCTTAATGGGCGAATCTCAAAGGATTCTATTTTTATTTGGTTTTTAGTACCCATAAGTGTAATATAATCTAAAGGTAAAAGGAAATGTCAAGGCAGTCTAATCAAAAGATCAATGCGGAGCTTTTCTCACTAGAGCCAACAGCTTTATTGGAATTCTTCGTCATTTATTATGATTACGTTAATCAGCCTGATGAGAAACTTTACATTCATGGCGGAACTAATGGAATACAAGGGTCAATTTATTGGCAAGGTCAAGAGTATTCGCCATTTCCAATTCAAAGCTCAGGGTTTGAAAGCAAAGGCGACGGAAGCTTGCCTAGGCCCAAACTAGCCGTATCTAATCAAGACTTTTTTATATCTAATTTACTCAGAAGACACAGCAATCTGATTGGAGCTAAAGTAGTTAGAAAAAGAACATTTTTAAAATTTTTAGACAATCAGAACTTTTCTGAAAGCAGAAATCCTTACGGCTCCGCAGATTCGACAGCGGGACTGGAAGATCAAGTATTTTTTATACTCAGAAAGTCTGCTGAAACTAGATCTATAGTGGAATTTGAGTTGGCTTCGCCACTTGAATTAGAGAACGTCACCTTCCCAAAAAGGATCGTGATGTCTCGTTATTGCTCTTTTCATTATCGTGGGCTTGGTTGTAGATATTCTGGCCCACCAATAGCAGATGAAAACGATGTAAGAATATCTTATGCTACAGACATGCGCGCTGGATTGATCAGAAGAAAGTATAGTAATGACGGCTCTGCGCCGTCAAGCGCAGATGATTTTACTGCAAAATTAGCAGCTTCTACGTCTCCTTCTGAAACAGTAACCGCAAATGCGACAGTAGATAACGAAACGTCCAAAAGCTACGAATTTCTTGGTTATTTTAGAGTTGATCGTGGAGAGGCTGGAAGATATTTTCTTGGCGTTGATCCTGATGACGCAGCCGATATTTTATTAAATGGAAGAGTCGTCGCTAGCAGCTATAGTGGAGGCAATCAAAATGGCTCTGCCCCAAAAGGAACTCAAGTTATTCAAGAATGGCTACAAGAGGGCAATCACAGAATTTTAATTCGTTTCTGTGCCGCCGCAACTTCTCCGCAAGGTTTAGGCTTGTACTACAAAACTCCTGGATCTGATACTTGGACTGCAATACCAGCATCAAGATTTTATTACGATATTGATGAAACTGGGAAAATGACAACTAACCAAAGATTTAGCAAAGACATATCTTTATTTAAAAATGTTGCTTTAGACGGTTATTCTTTATTTGATTTTGGTTCGGGAGATCGAGCCAAATGGAAATTAAAAACTCAGTATAGAGTTGGCGATTTCGTTTATTTGGAAAACTTTAATGTAAAAGTCCCAAAGCAAGATATAAACGCTATCCCAAATTGGGAGCCGTTGAATAAAGTTTATATCTGCATTAAAGACCATACAAGTTCGTCAAACAATCACCCATTTTTTAATAAGGTTTATTGGTTGGCGGATCAATGTTCAAGAACCTTAACTGGATGCTCATTTAGATTTGGCAAACAAACCTCATTGCCATTTGGTGGATTCCCAGGAACAGAAGAATATTCAATTAATCAATGAAAACTATTGTTGAACACGCTGAAAAATCTGACCTTGAAGTTTGTGGCTTTATTCTTGTTGAGAATGGAGAGTTAAAAACTGAGCCTGCAAAAAATATAGCTGTGTATGAAAATGATGTATTTGAAATACATCCACTTGAAATTTTACGCCACATTAGAAGCGGCAAGCTGGCTGCGATCTACCACACGCATCCTCAAACAGAAGAGAAGGAATCTAAGTTTGATAAATTTAATTGTGATAATTCTTGTATTCCCTATGTAATCTATAGCAAGCAGAGTAATAAATTTAATCTTTTGGTTCCAAGAAAACCTCACGTAAAAAAAGAAAACTTAGAATTATTAAAAAAGCAATATGACTAATGTTTATTTATACGGTGAGTTGCAAAACAAATTTGGAGATGAATTTAGATTTAACATAGGTTCGGCAAAAGAGGCTTTGCTTGCAATCAACGCTAATAGAAGAGGTTTTCTAGATGAGATAAAAAAATTAGGAAGCAGAGGAGTATTTTACAGAGTGATAGTTGATGATCAGGTCATACAAGATCCAAAAGAACTAGAAATAACAAAAGTTCCGCAAGAAGTTCATATTGTTCCTATTGTTTGGGGAGCAGGAAAAAATGGAGCATTGATCGCCATTGGTGCGGTTTTAATGATAGCTACTGCTGGTGCAGCAGGGCTTTTGGGAGGCGCGATTCAAGGAGCTTTAGGAGGAGCCTCGGGAATGTTAGGGGCGGCATTTGGTGCTGCTGGTGGCGGTTTGAGTGGTCTTGGAATGGCTGTGTTTGGCATAGGCGCAAGCTTGGCCCTTCAAGGCGTAATGGGGCTATTATATCCACCACCAAAACCAGACTTTAATCAAGAAGTTGCGGCAGGCGGTAAGTCTTATTTGTTTGGAGGCAAATCTAACAATACATCTCAAGGCCAAGCTGTTCCAGTTGGATATGGCAGACTGTTGATAGGAAGCTCGCAGATCAGCGCGAATCTGGGCCATTATCCTTTAAAGACTGATATTAAAGCCTTGATGACTCCTGTTGATAGGCCAATCGATGATTATACTGATCTTGAGTTCAGTAACGAAGACGAAACGGCAGCAGTGGATAGTTTTTATACAAACCAAGCGATGGGAATGGACGAATCTCTTTCGTTCACAACTGTTAATATTTTAAATTCTTATGCCAGCATAATCAGCAGAAGTGCGGCTAAGGTTACAACTGAACCTGTTGAAGTTGTAGTTAAAAGAAATGGCGAAATAATTTCTAACCCAAATCTCCCAAATTACGATCTTGATGTTCAGTATTTATGGGAAGATCTGAGTTCAGAAATAAATAAGGGCAAAGTAAAAATTGAAAACCCTTATGCTTTTAGTTCTGGAGTTGTTTATAGATCTTATTTTGCAAAAGACTTTTCGTATTATAGCCAATTAGAAGGCATTTCAAACACAGGGAGTTCTTATTTTATTTCTTATCCGCAGAATTCTTTAATTAGATATGGCCCAGCGCAATTCAGAACTTTGGTGTTTGCAAATTGGGATAGTGGATATGCCTACGCAAGTGGAGAGTTAGTGAGGCTGACAGGAACTACAGGAGATCTCCATTACAAAGCGCTAACGGGACATAGTGGCATTGAGCCAACTGGCGCTGCAAGTGGAGCTTCTTGTTGGAAGGCAGTGTCTTCTCCTGCTTCAGAAAGTCTTTATAAAGCATTATTTGACGCTACAGGCTGGCTACCAACCGACACAAATGCTTGGGAACAAATATCTTCTCCTTCTACTAGCGGTCAATTTAATGATTTAATTAATTTGTTTGGTTCTCCTTATAAACCAGACGCCATTCATGCCGCAGCCATAAACGGAACAAATATTAACAGAACCTACCTTGAAGGAACTTCGAATGACGATGCCAGATTGAATGCCGATAATTACGCTATGGAGTTTTTAGGCTTTTATAAGGTTCCATTTGTTAGAAATAGGGTAATAAATATAGCTGATGCTGAGAATGGAGTTATGTATGAAGTCATAAACCCCGGAGTAACTGGCGGCGTTCAGTGGACAGGCGCGGGCTTAACAGGTGCGGCTGGCGCTGCTATTCCTGTTGTAGCTGGAATGACTTTTACAAAAAACTCAAATCAAGTCACAGGAGATGGAACAATAATGAGGGTAGCGTCTTATAAATTTAAATTAGATTCTGACGACGCTTCTGATTTATATATTGATGGTCAGTTAGCTAGCTCATATTATGGAAATCACGGAATGTATTCGGGTTTTGCAGATTATCAAAACCCAACAGAAGGTGAGATAGAAGATTTAGATTCGACTACATCAGAAATTTATCTGACTGTAGGTTATCATAGATTATATGCTAGATTTCAAGACAGTTTGGGAGGAGAGGGAATTTCAATATATAGAAAAATTGATTCAAATGGAGATACTGTTTATTCGAATTGGACAATAATACCAAAAGAAGAACTCTTTCATAGAAAGACATCTGATTTTTCTCTTAATAGATATGATAAATTTTTGACAAAAAATCTACTTATCGAAGCTTCTGCAACGGTTGTTGGAAAAAAATACAGAATAGCAACAGTGGGCACCATAAATTGGGGATCAATAGGCGCAAGCTCTCCAAGAGTAGGGACTATTTTTGTTAGAAGAGCAGGAACGGTGACAGGTTCTGGAGGTTTTGTTTTCGAAGATGCTTTCAGCCACTACGAATCAACCGCTGCAAATTCAAACAGAATGGTGACATTCTCTTCTGAGCGTCCCATTAAAGATGGCAAAATAGATAAGGGCTTATCTTACTACCAAGCTAAATATAAATGTAAAGTAATAGTAGACAATCAAGAGCAAAACACATCTCCCGTAAAACTTAATATAAGATTTTTACCAACAGAGCTTCCACTCGATTCAAACCAAAGAGGTACTTTATCAACCCAAGCTTTTATTGATGTATGAAAATATTAAATCCATACAGATTTTTAAAAGGTAAAGGTGGTTCGGGAGGTAAGACTGGCGAAGATCCAAAGTTAGTTCCGCCACAAGCTCAAAATTTGAGAAGAAGTATTTCTGTTAGTGAAACAATAGATATTCTTTGCGAAGGGCCAATTTATGGGTTAGTAGATCAATTTGGCAAAAAAGTATACGGATTAGATATGCTTAAAGGTATTTATTTAAACGGAATACCCGTTATGAATAATAAAGGAGAATATAATTTTAGAAATATACTGATGGAGGTTAATCTCGGAACAGAGAATCAAAAGCCTCTGCCAAGTTTTAAAAACGTAAATATTCCAAGAAGCGCAGGGTTTAAATTGCTTGGGCCAATAAAAGCTGTTGATGACGCAACAGAGGCTCCATTAAATAATAGAGCAGGAGGAAACTTCGTTAACTGGGCAAAAGCGGGAGATTGGCCTTCCGAGAACAAAGATCCATTTGTGTTTGTTCATAAAATTAAAAATAAAGATGTAAAAAAGTTAAAAATAAGTTTATTAGTTGAAGCTTTAGCTGATACAGTTGACGTTAAAACTGGCAGAACAAATAATATCGGAACATCAAAAGAAGCAACTATGACGTTGTTTTTAACATACGGATTAGAAAACTCTTTCAGCGCAATAAGCAGGACAATCACTATTCGCGGAACTGCAACAAGTCCATTCGCAATGGTAATTGGCGACTCTGAATCTGAAGAAGATGCCGCAGCGTCAACAGCGGCGGCAAAAATTGCAACAGGAGGAACAATATCTAATAGTTATACTGCCTCGGCTCCAAGCGGAGGTGGAGGCAGAAATATATCTAATTCTTTGGGTAGTTATAACGAAAATATAGATCAAGATCCTGTGCTAAATAGATAAAAATGCCAATAGAAAAAACATCTCAAGAACAAATAGCGGATAAACTATACCCTACAAATCCCGCTAAAATACTGAATACTATAACTTTTCTTAAGAGAAGGTATTTTAAAGATTTTATTCCTTCTTCGCCAGAAAGAGAATTAGTGAGTGCGGGATATGTCGGTCTTGGAGTTGGAACAGCGGCAACATTTACGTCTGTAACTGCTTCAGCAGCAAAAGGAAGCGCGATTACATTAACAGGTACAGCTACATATAGACTTACCAGAGGAGCAACTGGAACTGTGGTTCCCGCATTGGGACTAGTGGCGCAAATAAATATAGGAAGACTAGATACTGGTTTCGCTTCATTACAAGTTAGATCAACTCCAGCTAATATAAATCCAGATGGAACATTTAGCTTTACAATACCAGGATCAGAAACGCAAAAAATGGCCGCTGGGACTCATACTGTTTATATTGACGCTTTTTCTCCAATAGGTTCAGTAAGGCTAGCAGCTTCTGGGATGGAAAATGATGTAAGAACTTTTGTTATTACTTAACCTTGATTTATAATAAATTATGGACGACGGCTATTCAGATCAGTCACAAGGAAACGAAGATTCAGAGAGCAATTTAACCTATGTCGGTATTGATTCTGGCATGGGGGAAATCGTCCTTCCTCCATCAATTGATGGAAGAGACAGGTTCGTGTCGCTAGAAAAAATTACTCCAGAAACAATCAATCCGTTAGTCAAAAGAGAAATTTCTGTTGAAAGCGTCATCGAGGTAATTGATAGGAGCTTTTCCTATCCAATGACAGCGCATGTGGGATTGAAGTTTGACTCTAGGACTTTTTCTAATTTTCCTAAAAGAGAGTTTGACGTAAAAATGAAGAAGGTTAAAGTTCCTTCTAATTATTACTCAATTGGAGGCAACGGATTAGATAGGCGCTACATATATACTAGCCCAAACTTTGCTGGAGACCCAAGTAATCTTGATATTGCTTTCGTTGTGGATCAAAACATGAATTATGCCCAAAGACAATTGCTGATTAGAAATATCAAAGAAATGATATCTAAGCTGGTGGCTGGATATACATTTGTCCGAGCTTCGATTTGGCAAACATCTGCGACCCAAGACACGACATTAAACGAAAAAACCGGAGAGAAGTTAATTGGTTTTACCTATTATGAAACTGATGATTTTTTTGAAATAGAAAGTCCAGATGCAAGTGGAGGGTCAAATACAAATCTACTGACAAAATTAACTGCCGCATTAAATTTTTCGAATAAAATAACTACAGATCCAACAGAAACTTCAATTGCAAATTTCTTTTTAAGAAGAAGTCAATTTGGTTTAACTGATGAAGCTGGAACTTTAAAAGAAGAAGATGTTTTGAGCAAGATTTGGGTTAATACAGTTAGGAAGGTGGTATATTTTTCTGGATCAGAGCCAGAAACCATGTCTGCAAAAACATATGCAATACTTTTGAACCACGCCCAAGAAAATGCGATTCAAATATATTACATATTTAATGATGCCAACTCTTCTGGGACAAGAACATTAAGAGAACTCGCAGTTGACTCTGGCGGCGGTAAATTTAACTGTAGGCATGATTCTGATATAGAATTTCAAAAATTTTGCAGTAATCAGTTTTATGATCATAACAAAATATATTATGGGGATTGGGATGGCACATTCAAAATAGCTTGGACAGATAATCCTGCATGGGTATTGTATGACATCATCACCGATACAAATTATGGCCTTGGCAATTATATTGATAACAATTCAATAGATAAGTGGACGCTTTATGATATCGGCAGATACTGCGATGCTGTAAATGATAAAGGATTTTTTGAAGGCGTATCTGACGGCAAGGGCGGACTAGAGCCAAGATATACTTGCAATATAATATTCGGCAATAAAGATGAGGCTTACAAGGTAATTAAGGATATCGCTGCTATTTTCAAAGGCATTGTTTATTGGAATACTGAAGGCTTTTCGTTCTTTGCAGATAGGCCAAAACAACCAATAATGTATTTTGCGAATTCTAATGTTAAAGATGGCGCTTTCAATTATACAGAAACCGCTAAAAATCTTAGATACACAAGCGTAGAAGTTGTATATAATGATAAATTTGATAATTTTAAAACTAAAATAGAGTTTGTTGAAGACATGGATGGAATTAGAACGTTTGGCCTAAACCCATTTAAAGTTAATGCGGCTGGATGCACTTCCCGTTCTGAAGCGAGAAGAATAGGCAGATACATTCTTCATTCTTCAATGTTTGAAGCGGACACCGTATCCTTTACTGCTGGATTAGAAGGCGCTTATTTGCAACCTGGTGATATTTTTGCTGTTAGCGACGAACTAAAGAATGTGGCTAGAACATTTGGAAGAATACTTTCTGTAGACACTTTTGACGGCTCAGTAAGAATCGATGGAGAATTTGCAACCGGATTAGATTCTGGAATATATATCCATGTTCCTTCTGGAAACTTTGCAGTTTCAGATTTAAATTCGATGACTGGATCTGATGGCTCTTTTAGTGGAACTCTAGATATCATCAGGGCAAGAAGACAATCTCAAGTAAAAAAATATAATATATGCGCTCATACTGATTTAGACTATGGCGCTCTTTTAACTTTAACTGGAAATTTTCTTCTAAAATCTGGAGTTGTTGATGTCCACGTAGACGAAGGAAGAATTTCTGGATCAAGCCAAGTAACGGGAGAGACAAATCTAGATGGATCATTCTATACATTTCCTGAAGGGACGATCATTGATGGAAATCCAACTGTTGACACTGTTAGTTTTTCAGAAGTTTCAGGGCTACTTAAAGACCTAGAAATAGACGTAGATGTTTCTGGAACGGGATTAACTGGTCAATTAATTGGAAATGAGTCAAATTGGACTGGCGTTATTTCTTATTCTATATCTTCCAGTTCTACTTTGGCCGTAAACGGCAGCACACTAACAACGTTAAGCACAGATCAGATATATGCGGCTAGATTAACTATCGCAGGAGCAATCGAGGCCCAAACAACTCTTGCTTCACTTGACGCTGTTTTTTCAAACGCAGTATTTACCTCTGCTGCCACAGGACGGGCAATTGTTGTCTTTACAAGGGGAGGAGTAATAAGTAACGGCTTTAATGCAAGTTCAACTTGGGCAACCGATTATGGAGCAACAGAAATTTATAAAATTGGACGAGACTCTTCTGGAACCTCAACAAGCTTTGGCTATGCCTGTGCCTTTATAAAAGGTGGTTATAGAATCATAGAGAGGGCATCAAAAGCTTTAAATGATTATGGTTCTTTAAGATTTACTTACAGAGATCTTCTTGCATTTTCTAAATTAAGAGGATATTATACTTTTCTACAAGCTGAAATCGGAAATGATCAGCAGTCCGTATATGGAGAATGGACTGGCGGAAGAAAATATGAAGCTGGAAATATAGTAAAATTTTCTGGGGTCGTTTATACTTCCACAAGAGACCATGACTCAGACTTTACAAATAGCACCGGAATATTTTCAAATGATTATAATGCCGGTAACTCTGCTAGATCTAAATGGCTTCTTGGCTCAACTAATGGTTATTCTGTTCTTGGTTTTCCAAAAGACTTTTTTGGTTCTCAAAAAACATATATAAATCAATCACTCACCGCTTCTGGCGTGTTGCAGGCTTTTGCTACGCTTGGAATTGAAATGTATAGTGGCGCAGGAACTTTCGGTCAAACTGATATAAGAACTTTAAAAGCAGAAAATGGAATTGGATTTAGCGGTTTTGTTTATGGGACTGGTTTTGAAAAAGGCTTTTATTCATTAAGTACAGATACAACCCCAAAAAATTTAGATTTAATTAGTGCTGGAAGCTTGTATGTTTTAAGCGGCTCTGGTGTAGAGCCAAAGCTATATAAAACTATCGCAACAAAAGAAGAAGAAGCAAATCAATACGGCGTTGTTGGTATTGAATTTAACGCAAACAAAGAAGAGTTTATTGAAAGAGATATTATTGATACTTCCCCTAATCTTTATGTAAAATCAGTTTATGATGTCGTCATAAAACCAGACTCTCCTGCTTACATTACTGGGACTGGCATTATTAATTCAACTGGATTATATTTTAATTGGCCTGCCGTAACGACCACGCCTATTAACGGCTATAAAGTTTATGTAAGTCGTCCAGATTATTCTTCGCCAACACTAAGCGCAATGACGCAGGCTTATTTTGTGGCATCTGGAACAACAGGTATCACTATTGATGTAAGTGGCAAATATGGTCAATATGACATTAATGTTTATGGTCAGGGCATAAATCCATATAAATTGCTATCTGATGATAATGCCGCTATCTCGATAACTTACCTGCCAAACCCAAGCTTATCCATAACAGGACAAACTGTACAATCTACATTTGTAAGTGGTATTTATGTAGAAACAGCAGATACTAGAAGTCTTGATTATAAGATTTATTATACTGGCACCGGACACTCTGGATTAGGAGCAGGTAATTTTACTTCCAGAGATTTAACTTTTAGATGGGCCTATATGGACCCAACAGGTGGCGCCATAAATTCCGTAGAAAAAATGAAACAGAATATATTTATGCCTTTGATTCCAAAGGTTAAAGTTTCTGTTTTAGATATGGCGGGACAAGTATTACATCGAGAAGATCAATTCCAAGGTTTTTCTTACAAGATAGATATCAATGATAACAAAAAATTTGTTAATAGAGAAGATAGTAATTGGCAAGCAGTACAAGACTCAAGAAATTTTGGTCTTAAATTAGAAGTTACAGACAATACAAATAGAACATTTACAGGAACTTATTATGCATACAATGTTCCTCCCCAATTCTCAACAATAGAAGTAATTGACTGCTATCAAAATTCACCATATTATATTCTTTCTGGCTATTATGGCAATTCAACGTTTACTGGAATTGCTATCTGGGATGGTGGAACGGGCATCTATGAAACTATTTATGGCTCTGGAGTCAGGGGCACAGGTGGCGCATTGCTAAGAAGCGAAGATGAAAGAGATGTAGATTTCTTTGACATTTCTGGAGCATTTAAAAGCGCTACCGGATTTAATGGTACTGGTGCAGCGGCAACAAGAAGCCGAAACGGCGTAAATATTAACTTTAGAGGCTCTGGAACTCAACCTGATTACGAAGCATACGTAAATAGTTACGAAGATCTAATCAATTACTATAATAGTAACGTAAAAATAAATGAACCAGAAAAAACTAAAGAAGTTTGGGGTTCTGGGCATTATATACAATATGGTTCTGGCGAAGGTAGAGATTTACCAAGAACAAAGGATAATCCACTAGGAATTAGCGATCTTAGCAAGATTACTAATGCAAATCAAACTGGTTTTTCTGGAGTTTCTTTTACAGTGTTTCCAGAAAGAGTTGCTGAAGGAAGAATAATTTTTGATTGCTATTCTATAACTTCAAATAAAGATCTTTTATTCATTGATGTTTATACAGGCGCTAGCGGCTCATTCGAAGCTGATATAGAAAAAAATTCTAATCAATTGAAATCACTTCAAATCACCTCTACAAGATCATATGTCAATACCTTTTCTTTAAGCGAATCAGATGGCTTAGAAGTGAATAAGTGGCATTATTTTAGATTTGTAGCTTGGGATGATTTTGGACCCGGTCCATTGACTGATGTATATAGCGGCTATCTTACTCCTGCTCCAATAGAAGACACTACTATTCCAGCCAGAAGAGTGGTATTAAATAGTAGAGCGAACGAAGATAATGAAGTTGCTGCAACTACTATGTCCAGAAATTATAAATATAAGATTGTTTTTGTTGGCACTACAAATTGGAAACAGATTGGAGCTACTGAGGAAGTTATCGGCCACGAATTTATTTATAATGGAGCTACAATTTCTGGCACAGGAAAAGTAAAAATGATCGAACTTCCTTATCAAGTCACGCCAGAAGACCTCAATCAAGGAATGATAAAGGCTGATACTAAGAGCGACTCTTCAATGGTAGTGCCAACAGATGTTGGCGATGGACAATCTCTTACTGTAGTAAATCAAGGCGATAATAATATTTACGTTAGAGACTCAAACGGAGAAACAATAGCCACCATCAGACCTGATGAGAGACTTGAACTCATCAAGGAAGATGGTGGCTGGGTTGATCCTAGAGGTAATATCCTAAGCCTTGAGTAATTAGAACTTCATATCAAAGACAGATTCATCAATCTTATTGTCAACGCCTTTGACATAAGAAGAGATTTCTGTCTCTTGAGGGGCTACTTGGATCTTTTTGCTGTCGTAGAAGCTGTCTAGCCAGCCAGCAAGGGGGTTACCCTTGACATTATAAATCTTTTTATAACCCATTGAAGTAAGTCTATTATCAGCAAGCCATTCAACGTAACGCTTCAAAGAATCAGCAGTGAGACCAATTAGACTACCCTTTGAGAAAAGATAATCAGCCCATTCCTTTTCGGACTCAACAGCCATTCTATAAGCTTCATAGATCTTATCTTCGTTCTTTTTGATAATGTCTTGGAAGCCTTCCTTTGGTTGGTCACGAAGAGCTTTTAGGATGTTTTGAGTGATAGCAACGTGAAGATTTTCGTCACGGGAGATAAGGTTAATGATCTTAGCGTTGCCCTCCATCTTCCCGCGATACCCAAAGTAGAAGGAGCAGGCAAAGGAAACATAGAAGGTTACACCCTCAGTAATCTGGGTTGCAAGAAGAGCCTCAAATATCTGCTGCTTTGGATCATCACTCTTTGTGTTAAGTAGGGCGTCATAACGGCTAGAGATAGCTTGAGCCCTCTTTACAATTTCCTTATCTTCCAAGATCGAATCAAAAAATTTGGTAGCGTCTGGATGAATGTTCTGTAGAATGTATGTGTAGCTGTTGCTATGGATAGTTTCAAAGAAAGACCAAACATTCATGCAGATCTCAAGCTCTGGGTTACTTACGTAATCCGAGAGCGAATTAATGCTGCGAGACAGCATTGAGTCTGTCATTGTTTGGAATCGCAAGTTACTATCAAACACGAACTTCTCTTCTGGAGAAAGGGTTTTGTAATCGGCGGCATCCTTTGTAAGATTCACCTCTTGTGGACGCCAGAAAAAATTAATCTGCTGGTCGTACAGTTCGTAAAACTTAGGATACTTGAGGCGATCATATCGCTGGATAGCCAAGTCTTCTCCGAGGAAAAGCGGCTGCTTGAGCGAATCTAGATTAACGGTGTTAAGAACAGTTTTCATTTTTATTAGATATAGTTTCTGGTATTGCGCTTTCGTCCACCTGAGTGATGTGGTCTATTTGTCCCTCCCCATGAGGCCCATTCTTTAGGAGAAGCTCCAGAATATTTATTTTTATTTTTCTTATTTTGCTTTTTAAACTTTTCTGCTTCTAAAGCCCATGTAGGAACATAAAGTTCAAAAAGTTTATTAATATAATCATTGTCGGCAGTAATAGCAGACTTATATCCTTTTTTTATAAGCCATTGGCGTTTTGTCGCTATGCTTATTTTTGATAGATTATTAAAGTTCATGTTTATAATGTGCAAGCTCCACCGGCACATCCTTCGGTTTCTTCTTGCGGTTCTGATTGTGGTTGTTGTACTTCTTTTTTGGTGTGCAGAACTGTCTGAGTGTCCCCATCAAACGTATTTGTGTAATAGAGATTCTTGATCCCGTACTTATAAGCAAGCAGAATATCCTTTACAAGCTCGGTCTGAGGAGGAATTTTGTTTGGATATCTGGTAGTATTGTAATAAAGATTCGTTGAGATGCTCATGTCAACGAATTTCTGAAGAGCGGCGACTACCTTGAGATACCCTTCGTTGGTGGGCATTTCAAATGCCAAAGTATAGTCATCCTTGTGCTTATCGATAGCGGGGACAACAACGGGCATTACGCCAGCCTTTGATCTCTTGAAGGAGATAAGAGAGCGTGGAGGCTCAATGCCGTTAGTCGATGATTGAATCACAGAGCTTGACTCTACGGGCATCAAAGCGGTCAGAGTGCTATGGCGCATTCCGTATTGCTTGATATCTTGACGAAGAGCCTCCCAATCACAATGAAGCTTTTCCTTCACAAATTCATCGACACTCTTGCAGTAGTTGTCAATAGGGAGGATACCCTTTGAATATTTAGTTAGATTAAATTTAGCGCAAGTGCCTTTTTCTTTTGCCAAACCAATGGAAGCCTTGATAAGATTATAGCTGACAAGCTCCATTATGGCGGCGGCCTTATTTGGCGCTTGCTTATCAAAATATTTAATCTTATTCTTGGCAAAGTAAGCAGCGAGGTTTGTTACGCCAACGCCAAGACTGCGGCGATTCTTTGCGAAGTTTGCTGCGGCAGGAACGAAATAATCTTGGTGATCAATAAGCTCGTCAAGCATTCTCACGATGACATCGCAGACTGATTCCATTTCGTTTTCTGAAACTTCTACTAGATTAACGGCAGAAAGAATGCAGACGCCGATTTCGCCATTTGGATCATTAACATCATTGATTGCCTTCAAGGGATGATTTACTTCAAGGCAAAGATTCGATGTATCGACTTGTTCTAGCCAAGCGCCATGAGAGTTTGCATGGTCTACATTCATCGCGTAAATACGCCCAGTCTCTACACGCTCCTTTGAGAAAAGGAACAGAAGCTCTCTGGCGTTTACAGTCTTTTTGAACTTGATCTTAGGATTGTTCTCTGCGGCTTCGTAAAGCTCCTTGAACTCTGGCATTCCGAAATTATTCCAAAGCTCAGGAACTTCGTGATATGAAAACAGAGTGACATTTTTGTTTGACATTGCGCGATCATAGAACAGGCGATCAAAACCAATGCAGTAATCCAGCTTGCGAACCCGATTGTCGTCTGTGCCAGCATTATTCTTTAGAACAAGAATGTCTTCGATATCATGATGGAACCAAGCTACGTTAACAGTTGCAGATCCGCCTCGGATTCCATTTTGATGGCAGCTTTTTACCGTAGACTCAAACATCTTCAAAAATGGTACTGGGCCGGTATGACTGACCATTCCTCCCTTTACTGGGCTATTGACGGCGCGAATACGGCTAGCATTAATGCCAATGCCATAGCGGCTTCCAGTAGCGAAGCCAATCGCGCTATTGTTTGCAAAGATTGAGCCAAGAGCATCATCTACAGTAAACAAGGCACAAGACGCATATGACTTCAGCGTTGTGCGGACGCCTGCCATGATTGGAGTTGGCAAATTGATTTTGTGCTGGCTGAAGTAGTTATAAGCCTTTTTAATATAATTGATTCTGTCGTTCTTATAGCTCTTGAAGAACGTCATAGCAATAAGCATATAAGCGAACTGCGGGGTTTCGTAGATTTTCTTTGTGGTTCTGTTCTGAACCAGATATTTCTCACAAAGCTGCTTAATACCAGCATAGGTGAAATTAAAATCATTGTTATGGCGCAGGAACTCATCGAGCTTGTGAAATTCGCGCTCGTCATACCAATTTAAAATATCTGGATCGTAAACCTTTAGCTTGATATTCTCCTTGACAAAATCAATGAGCTTTGGGGCGTTCTTGCCTCCCCAAACTTCCTTTCTAAGCTGAAAGTTAAGAAGTTTAGACGCAACGTATTGATACTGAGGCTTTTCCTCAGAGATTAATCCTGCGGCAGCTTCAATAAGGGTATTGTGAATATCCTTAGAAGAAATACCGTCAAAGAATGAAAGGTTAGCGTTCATCGCAACCTCCTCAAAAGAGGTATCTGGAATGTCTTCGCAAGCCCAAGCTAAGACTTTATTAATCTTATCAGCATCGAACTTTACGACTTCTCCGCTTCTCTTCTTAACAGACATTGTTTTTTTCATAAAAGTAAAATAAGGTAAAAGGCTTTACAGTTTTAGTAAAGCCTAAAAAGTAAAAAAATTGGGTTAGGAATTATTTGTAATTCTTTACAAAAGTAAGTGTATCCAATCTGAACCCATTATTTAAATAAAAAGCTTGCACTCTTGGATCTCCACCGTTGCAAATATAATTAGAAGATAGAAAATCTATATTTAATTCTTTGATTACGCTTTCAACGGCTTGAAGAACTTTTACCCCACCAAGTCTAGTTTTGTCAATACTGACCCAGAGAATTTCATTAAGACCCAATTTGCCGCAGGCCCAATCTTCTGTAACCATTCCAGCAAAAATAGATACCGGCTTTTTGTTATTCTCAAAGTGAACAAAAACAACTGCATTTTGTTTAAAAACTAAAACAAGCTGGATTAACTGATCTTTTAAATGTTTAATATCCCAGTCTCCAGCTACATGCTTTTGTTTAGCGCGAAGCTTTTCTACCAAGCCTCCATTTTCCATTTCGTCCAAGATCTTACGAAGCTCAGATCCGCTAGTAATTCTTCTGGTCATAAGTTTACTTTACAAACTTCAGTAGAGTACGAGCATCTTTTGCGGGAATATCAGTCCAAGACTTCCAATTTTTAGCCTCTTCGTTTCTGTAGGTTTCTGACTTCCAAAGCTCTCTAAGCCACTCCTTGAAGTCAGGCCATTCTGCTCCAGAGTGGCAATGGGAAGAATCAGCGAACTTCTTGGAAAGAATACCTTGAGGCGAAACATCCGCAGAGCCTTCGCTAGCAGCAGACATCTTGGCTCCATTTCCTTTGGCGATCTCATCTTCGCCAACGATATGAATGCTAAGGTAATTGCGAACCGTGCGAACAAAAGCTCGATTCGCGGCGATTGTCTCTAGAAATTTTTGACCAAATCCATCGGTATTTTCAAATGTAGCATTTGCCACATCCATTGAAGCGATCATATTGAATGCATTTGGATCAAACGATGTTTCAAAATTCTCGATCCAATCAACTTGGCAAGTTGCCACGACATAATCATTTTCAAGCTTTGGAAAGTTAAAGCTTACCCTATTGAATCCGCGAAGCTTTGCCACCTCTTTAATTCCAGCCAGCTTAATCAAAAGCTGGTCATCTCGGAGACCATCAGAAGTTTCTGGTACCGCCATATTTCTACGGGCAAACCAGTCTTTGTTTGGGTAAAGGTGGGCTGGATTGACCATTGCACGCCAATCTACGGTCCCGTCCTTTTTAAAAATATAATTAACGTTTTTGATTAAACCCTTCTCGTCACGGAGAGAGTGTGGCTTTTGTACTGTTCCAGTTTGGTCGTTCATCTTTTAATATGTGAAAGTGTTCTGATTCTTCCCAGAAGTCAGGAGTGTCTACGACTTTTGAGAACTTGTCAAGCTTTGGTTGGTTATTTTTCCAACTTGCTTTGCTGGCAAAGATTTTTCCATTTGAAATTATAATTTTTTCTGATGAAAAAATCCACTGTTCATCCAATTTATCTGAACCTTTCACGCTTTCTTTTGTAACGACCTCTTCCTTTTCCAGACCAAAGTCAAAGAATCTTTCGGCCAAACTGCTCCAGTTGGCGTCATTTGGAGCCGTCAAAGTTAATTTAACTCCAAGATCTCTTAGAGATTTAAGATAAATTAAATCAAACGATTGATCTACTATCAAAGTAATCCCAGAAATTTTTGATTTAATTGTACTTAAAACATTCAAATCGATCATTTTATTTGAAATGATATTCAAAAAACAAACTGAAGCTAGCTGCAAAAGCTTCTTCTCGTTAAATAGATAATCAAGTCTTACATTGCAAATTTTTTCTTTTACAAGAGTGGGAACTGGTCCGTCATCTGGAATAATTTCAATTGTTGGATTATGAAACGATTTGCCAATGTGGATCGTATGAATCTTGTCAAGATCATTTGGGATTTCTAATTTATCCAAGACTTCTTTGGCAATAATCTCTGGATTAATTTTGTTGATTTTTTTATCGGTTTCGTTTAGCGAAAACGAAGGCTTGCCATATTTAGTCCAGTCAACCTCCAAAAGTGAATGATCTTTTTTATCTCCCCAAACTGGACTACAATTTTGAGCGTAGCAATAAGAGTACAGCGCAACAATTTTTTTGTTATATGCGCTAGCCAAATGAACAGAAAGACTATCTACACCAAGATAGATAGATGAATTTTTAATAATATACGCTAATTGATTGATTGAAGTTTTGCCCCTCAAGTCAAGATCAACTCCATAAACTGATTGATCGCTAGGCACTCCAACATGAACAATTTTATATTCTGGGGCATACTCTTTTATGAAAGAAAATACCTTGTGCCAGTAATCATACTGGCGAGAGTTGCCTTTGCCGCTGGTTTGAAATGCTACGTATTTATCCAAAGTTATTGGATAATACTGCAAATTTATAAACGGCTTATCTATTTTAACCCCACAGGACAAAGCGTATCTATCTAAAATATGCATATTAAGCTTTTGTATCGAATTGGATAATATCTTTGCCGTTATGTTGATAATCAAAAACTTTTTGAGTTCCTACGTGCGGAAGGAAAGCGATGTCAAAATACCCCTCTCCACCAGCATGGCCCTCCATAGTCAAAAGATTTTCCATAAACGGACTGAAGACTATCTTTTTGTGAATGTATGGATTGCAATCAAGAATTTCAAAAAATTCTGGCTTTGTAGAAAAGTATATGTTATAATTTGGATAGATTTTTTTAATTGATGGAAGCAGGGAGGTACAGAGAAAAACATCTCCTGCGCTTTGCGGAATAGCGAATAAAATTCTTCTTCCTTTGTCATCTTTATCCAAGAGATCTGAAAGCTCAACTCTAGTATTTTCTTGATTCTCTTTGATGGCTGTCTGCTTAAAATAATTTAAAATATTTTCTTTAGAGATGCCATTTTTTATTTGGTTGACCCAGCTTTTGACGCCGCTGTCTTCGGAGTCAACATTTGTTTTGAGAATATTCTTATACAAATCAATTATCCAACTAGTGTCATCATTTGATTGCGGGGGCTCATAGTTAGGGTTTCGAAGCTCAAAAGATGAAGAATAATTCCACGAAATAGGCGGCGCTTCGTCTATAATTTTTTCTATTTGCTTGCCAATGACTTCAGCAGAAAGATTGTCCAAGACGAACTGTCTTCCCCTTTTGCCAATTTCATTACGTTTGGAAATTGGCATAAAAGCAACTCTTTCTAATTTATCAGCAATGGATTCTGGCAGTGTAGTTGCTTTAATAAAGTTTGTACCGGGTTCGTAATACGGTTTCCAAGAAAGGGGCATTCCCCCGCTTTCATCAGTACAAAAATCTTCTCCACAAGAATAGTTGGTAACGAGGGTAATTAATTCTGTAAGTTTTGCTTCTGTTACTGGAATTTCCTGCCCACCACTAGTAAATGGATGGCAGTAAACGTCCATCAAATTATAAACTTCGTTAAGCTGCTCTTCGCTTACGCCATTGTGGATATTTGTCGTCTCCACTGTGTCTTTGCCGTCACAAAGCCTGCATGCGATTTTTTGGCCGCAAAAAGGTTTAATATCGTACTGCCTACATTTTTTACAGAAGTAAGTGGTAAGAACATCAGAGTTCTCAAGTCCATTATCTTTAATCAATCTTTGAATGTCCCAGCCTTCTGACCAGTGAGTGTGCAAAAGAAGTTTTGGTTTGAGCTTTGGGTTTTTGTCTTTAAAAATTTTAAAGCCCTGCATTAAATTTGGAACGCTTTTTCTTAGCTGATTTCTAAAAACAAAACCAATGATAAACTCGTCAGTCAAGCCAAACTCTTTTCTTAGTAGTTTTCTTTGTTCATCTTTGTGGCGAAAGAAGCATGAGGTTTCTGTTGCTCCTCTCAATGTCTTTATCGAACCTTCTGGATGCCCAAGTCTTTTGACCTCCTTTTCGACAAAAGCGCTCCAAGCATAATAATGTTTTACTTTGGGTATAATTTTAAGAGCGTCTGGATAGATTGGCAAAGAATCAAGAGTGGTCCAGATCATGCAGTTTTCATTCCACCATTTCTTTTCTACTAAAGGAGAAAGAGCCCAGATATCTTCTGTGCCAATATAAAAATCTGGCTTTGCCTCTTTGATAAGTTCGTCAATTTCAATTACGCCATAACTAGCCATTCTGATCTTTGTTTGATCAGAGGCAAGAGCCTGTAGTTTCCCCTGCTCTGGAAGAGTGCCAAACGCCTGCCAAGGAAGCGTCTTTAGATCTTCGGCGTTCTTAGTCTTTGAGTTGGCAAATTCAATGATATTATACTTGCCAGTTTTATAAAGATACCTGAGAACATTTTTAGCATTCTTACCGAATCCTGTAAACATTCGGCTGTGATTGCTATGGAAAACTACAGTCTTTTTCATTCAGAAAGGTCGAACGACTTACGGAGATAGTTCTCTAGGTACTGGGCAATAAGTTCGCCTTCTCCAAGTTCAAAGCCAATAAGAAATGACTGTTCGCCCTTTTTAATGGAGAAAGAAAGCGCGGCATCGCCATTTTTCTTTTGATAGGGTCCAAACATAATAGATGTGGTGGAGCCTTGAAAGGCGTGAACTGTTGAGAACTTCGATCCAAGACGGACTGCTCGGATAATGGACGCAGCCTCGGCTTCATTAAACTTTAGAGAAGCGGTCTTCTCTGGGTTCTTTGCATTTTCGCTAAAAGAACCTTTCTTTGTTTGATCATTCCAGCCAGCTTGCTTGATAAAGCTGACATAGAGATCTATACCCTTTTCTTCCTTCTTTTCTACCGTATTAAAGGATACGGCTGTACCTGTATTCGATCTATTTGGTTTATAAAAATTAAGGCGCATAAATCATCGTTTTAGGATGATAAATGCGCCCTTTATCTTTTAAACTATTTATTACTCTATGATTACTCTAGAAACATCCTCTTCTTTCCACTCTGTTTTCTCGTCCATTGAGCCTTCTGACTTCTTCTTCTTTCTTTTGTATTGAGAATAACAAATTGCGGCTCTTTGCTTTTGATTTGGATACTCTTTGTTCATTGTCTCTGAGCCCATGCAAGAGGCAATGAAATCATCCTCTTCTTGATTCTTTTTTGGTGTTGGTAGTGGCATATAATATATTTACACTGAATTAAAGGTAAGGATCGGGTGCCAAGATAACCTCTGGGTCCAACCCGATCTGAGTGGCCATACCGCGAACTGTTTGGTTATTGTTCCAAAACCAAGAAAAGCCGTCCCAAAGAAACTTTTGCTCTGCTGGGAGCGAGGCTATCAGCGCCATCAAGTCGGGTAGTTTGTTGGCTTCTAAAACTCTGCTGGTAATAGTATCCTTAGTAACTCTATAAGGCAAGACAATGTCGCGCTCCGCGATCTCTTCTGGCGTCAAAGCTTGAACTGTTACTGTATAAACCCAACCGTTCTCAATGTAAGGCTCACAGCCAACAAGCTTTTCGGTGGCTGGGTTATACTCTTTCCAGAAGTTAACCTTCATTGCGTTATTCTCGGAAAGAAAAGAGTCGTTGGGGCCGCTAGGCGGAAAGCTAGTGTTGGGAAATAAAGCTCTGTAGTCACCAACTTGAGTGACTTGACCATTGTTGATGATGGCGATATTCATAATTAAAAGTCAGGCAGGGGGGTGGTGGGCGGGGTGAAGTTGGCGGTGTAGCGGGCTACGCCTTTGGTGATGCGGAGGTCATCAAGGTAGCCCACGAAGTTCCAGTTTGCCCCGTCTAAGGTGCCGATCCTCACGGTCGCGGTCGCAACATAATTATTGGAATCTGCGGCGCTAGCCACCAGTGTCCCGTTGATGAAAAGGCGGCTTGTGCCTGTTTGGCGGCTTACCGCTACGTGGACCCATTGATCCGAAGGGAACGTCGATGGGTCTCGCACTACGTTTGCCCAAGATCCTGTCGGTATTGACAAGGAAATCTGCTGCGATCCGTCAAAAAGAATCCCCCACCCGTTTGTGGCCCAGCAACTGATGACCATACGGTTGTTCATATTGACCCCGCTGCTACGCCAAAGCCAAAACTCTAGCGTGAAGTCGCCAGTTCCGAACTGAAAATTAGGTGTATTTCTAAAGTTTAGGCCATTTCCAGAAATTTCAAGAGACCCTGTTCCATACTTTTTTTGGCTAGTACTAATTCTAGCCGTGCCAGCCGTCTCCAAACTACTCATCATTGCATTGTCTACAATAGAGCCATTGGCGAATCTACCCAAAAATGTTGTTTCTGGAATAGCTGTTAGGGGTTCAGTTGGCGGGGTAAAATTGGCAGTATATAAACATTTGCCATTGATGATTCTCAAGTCAGAGATAGTTCCAGTAAAGGAATAATTATAAACTCCTCCAAATACAACATCACTTGCGTTTATTCCGATTCTGCTTTGCCAAGCGCTTTGAGCACTTCCGCTGTTTAGATTTAATTCTTTTCTGGCGACGGGAGTTGTTGTTGAAATTCCATTTATGTATATGTTAATTAAATCATTAGCCCCCCTAACTATTGCAACGTGATTCCATTGGTTGAGAATTACAGAATTGCTTGAAGTTATAAATGTGCCGCCCCAGTTGTTCCAGTTTCCATTAGAGGCTTGCATAACAATTCGTCCCAGAGAATCAATAAAAACCCTCCACCCTCCATTGTGCCCGCCTTGCCAATACCAATCATCAAATAGAGCGTAAAAATTACCTGAATATGCAGAAATATAAACCCAGCACTCTGCCGTAAAAAAGCCAGCAGTTAGTTTCAAGCCTCTATTTGCCACTTGAAGAAATTCTCCACCATCAAAATACGCACTGCCTCCAATTCTATCTGTTCTGTATAAAGTATCTGGACCAAATGGAGAAAAGCGCTGAACAGATGGGGTTCCGTTTCGATTTAAAGTCAAAGCTGTTGGACTTTTGTCTTCAAATCTATTTGAAGCGCAAGCTAGTATTCTAGTATTTGCAATAACCGTAAGTGGAGTCGAAGATGGTGTAAAATTTGAAGTATAAAGCGCTGTTCCTATAACAAGTCGCAAATTAGAAATGTAGCCAGTGAATGGGTGATATATTGTGGACGCATCAAGAACTCCACCAATCACTTGCTGACCATTAGAGTTAAAAATTGTCACATTATCTGATGTTGATGAGCCGATTTGAACTCCATCAAGAAATGCTCTAGTAGTGCCACCAGAACGACAAAAGGCTACATGATGCCATTTGCCAACTGTCATTGTTCCGCCATAAGCCCTGATTACGTTTCCAGCAGCTAAACCAGTTGTGGAGTAAATAAAAGTAAGTCCTCCATCAGTATCGTAGTTAAAAAAATAACCATAATTTCCATTGCTATTCCAGCGGGCAAAAAATGTAGCCCAATCAGTAGAAAAAGAAGACCCATTTGCCCAACACTCGAATGTAAAATCTGAAGCGCCAATGTTAAGATTTGCATTATTGGCGCTTCTTAAGTGCGCTGAACTTCCTGCAAGCGCTACACTCCATCTATCTCCATAAGGACTAAACGATCCCTGCGCTACATTTCCAGTTGTAGTGATGGCGTTATTGCTTGCGCTACTATCCAAAAATGTATTATTCTGTGCCCCGTTTGTTCCATCTCCGTGCAACAACAGCGTTACATTTTTAAAATTCGGGTCTCTTAGTCCCGCAGAGCTTCTTACGAAGTGATGCCTCATAAAACATTGCCAACTAAAGCGCCGTAAATTCTAGTGTCGATCTTCCAGAACTGCAATACAGTATACCCAGTCGCCGCCAAAACTGGCGCGTTGCCGCCAACCCAACTAACACCGCTAATTGAGCCTGTGCCCCAAGTTGCTCCTGTCCAAGTCAAAGCGTAGCCGCTGCCATCATCCACCATCAAAGTAACGCTTTCGCCTGCAAGAAAATTAGTAGCTTGTGGGCTGCGGTTTGCGGCAAGAGCAACCAATTGAATCGACCCATTCCCCGGATCAACTTCAAACCCAACACCGTCATTGATTGTATAGATATCTTCCTTTATTGTCCCAATTATAACTGGGTCTGTAAGTGGGCTTTGGGCGCTTACCAATCCTGCGGGTGCTAATGAGGTCAGGTTCATAATTAAATGGCAGATAGATTCGTGCCTTAGTATTTACACTAAAATAGACCGCAATCAACGAACGATAAGCTGCATACCCTCACTAGATACAACCCCAGCAGGATTGGATACGGTAACGGTATATATTCCAGCGTCTGAGAGCTTCAGTCTTTCTAGCTTTAAAGTTGGGCCTATTGCGTTCCGTATAATAGTTTGGTTCTTTCGCCAAATAAATGTAAACGGTCCCGTAGCCTGCGAATCAACTCTGGCTCTAAGCGTAATATCTTGATTCAGATAAGCATCGACTTCTAAACTATATAAATCGCCAGAAGCGAGCCATATATTTTTGCCTAAATGCAATAACTGCCATTGAGATCCGTAACCTGATACAGTAAATGAATTATCTGGGCTAATTAAAGCCGCTCCTTTTATTGCAGATATTTTTATCGTTTTGTCCGTTAACGCTGAAAAATAAATTTTATCACCAGTCTTGAATTGGATTCTCCCAGTCGGAGGAGCTACGTATACAGTAACATCTTTAGATTTTACATCGGCAAAAGTGATCATAACGTCTTCATCTGCAACTGAAATTGTATGATCAGTTTGCTTGTAAACAATTTTATCTTGAGCTAAAACTGATAGTGAGAAAGCCACCCAAAAAAATAAATAAGATAAAAACTTCATAAATTTTGTGCGGTACTATGTATTTACACAAAAATAAAACCCACAGTTTCCTGTGGGTTGAAGTCTTTATCCTACAAGGAGTTAGCGCTTTGTAGTATAAGTGCGACCCTTGAACGAAACAGAGGTAATGCTCGACTTTGCGATTCGTCGAACCTCGCCAGCATTACGATCCTCTACAACAATAGTTGCGATTGATTCGCCAATGTAGCGGGCATTAATAGTTTCATTCTTGGTTTCAAGACCAAAGTAGCGACCAGCGCTATTTCGGATTACGTTGAGTGCAGTGTTATTTGTTTTTGCCATAAGTTTCCTTATTTCCAAAGATAATATAAATGACGTATCTTTTTGTCAATAGTTTTTGAAACAAAAAGCTTTGGAGCGAGCTTTTCATAATAAAAGCTAGATCTATTGATCCAATCTTTAAGTTTGATTGGATTGCTTGTTCCGAAAGTCATATATTCTGAAACAATCTTACTATTAAAATAGGCAAAATTAAATATATACGAAGCATCTACATAATCTCTGTAATCTGACCTATATAACCCATGCTGTTTTAAGAAGCTATCAAAAGTTTCTTCGGAGACATTTAAATTATCTTTAGCCAACAAAAGATCTAAATAAATATTAGCATTTCCTCCGTATTCAAAATTGATTAATTTAAATTGTTTCTTAGACAAAATTAAGTTATCTAAGGATATATCAAAATGGCAAAGACCAAGAAGCTCAGGATTGAATTGGTATGTCTGTTTAAATAATAGGCGTAATGTAGAAAATAACTCAACTACAGGGAATGTATTATAAATAGATAGAGACTCTAATGGAAGAAATGAATTAAATATACCTACAGTCTCGTCATCGTTTTTAATCTTTGTGCCATGAGTTTTTTTCAGTAAATCAGAAAAAGCCTTTTGCAGATTAAGGCTTGGGTGAAGTGGATAGTTTGATATGTCCCTAGCTAAAATGCCAATTGGAACTTCATAGCAAAAATACTTAAACTCTTCATCAAAAGAATAATCTATTATTTTAGGATGAAAGTCAAAATCACCGGAACAAAGCTCTTTCCAAAAGTTAGGAACTTCTGGAGAAAGGTTTATTTTTAAATAGTAAGGAAGCTTTTCAATCATAAGCAAATAAGTATCCGACATTATTTCACTCTCAAGCTTTTGCTTGGAGGATACGTCTTTAGAGGTCTTTTCTTTTATTCTGCGACATACATGAGCAAGCATTTCATCTTCAATTGGAAGAATTGAGTTATTTTTTATCGCATGTTGCAAGAAGTTTTTTTGTTTTTCCATCTACTTGTATTTCCCCGTTTTTAACGGAGACTTTAATTTGATTATACTTGGCAGTGGATAAAACATCAACTATTTTAGTCTTCAGTTCGTTCTCTATAAAAAATACTACTTTTCTAGCGCCAGAATTAGAGTCTTTGGTCTTATCTATAACATAATCAATAATTTCTGAAGAGAAGGAAATGGTTGTTCCATTGTTCGCCAAAGATGTCTTGATAAAGTCCAATTCTGTTTCGATAACTTTAATCAAGCTTTCTGTGGAAAGCTCTTGAAAAATAACAATTTCATTTAGCCTAGCTAAAAATTCTGGCCTAAAGAATTTCTTTAGGCTATCCATGATGCTATCCTTGGTTGGCTTTGGATTCGATATTGCTCCAAAACCCATTCTTTTATTGTCGTTAATCTGAAAACCAACATTCCCAGTCATGATGACAATAGAGTTTTTAAAATTCAGCTTATTGCCTACTGAATCAGTAAGCTCTCCACGATCCATAATTTGAAGCAGAATATTGACTACATCTGGGTGCGCCTTTTCTATTTCGTCGAACAGGAACACGGTAGATGGGTGCTTTTGTAGCTGTGTAAAAAATATACTAGGCTCTTTGTGCCCGACATAACCTGGAGGCGCTCCGATCAATTTAGAGACTGCATGGCTTTCCATAAACTCTGACATATCAACAATACAGAGATTAGAGTCTGAGCCAAACGCTTCTTTTGCCAGCATCTTAGCTAAGTGTGTTTTGCCAGAACCCGTTGGCCCGATAAACATAAAGTTTCCAAGCGGACGAGAATTTTTAGCTAGACCAAAAGAACTACGCAGGATGCAGTCTGATATCTTTTTTACTACATCATCTTGACCAAAGACATGCTTTTTGAGATTGGAGTAAATATTCTTGATGCCAGAGTTCTCGGACTCCATATCAACAACCTTGCCAATCTTATCAGACAGTGCTTGGTAAACGTCTTTTGTTCTGGCCTTTTCTTTTTTATTCTTTATTACCTCTGCCCAAGCATCGTATTTCTTTTGATAGTCTTCAATGATGTCATCGAGATGCTCTTCCTTGATATCGTCTGGAGCAATCTTCTCAAACTCCAAAATTAACTTTTCCATGTTTTTAATCTCTTGAGGGCGGGCAAAAGCTTTAATTTTAACTTTCGCGCCAACCTGATCCATTAGATCAATAGCCTTATCTGGAAAATATTTGCTTGTGATATATTTGTCGCATACATTAACGATATCTACAAGAACGCTATCTGGATAAAGAATCATGTGGAATGATTCATAGTAACCCTTTAAGTTCTTAAGGATATCAAGAGTCTGCTCTTTATTAGGTTCTTTGATAAATACGGGCTCAAAGCGACGATTCATAGCAGCATCTTTAGCAAAATAAGCCTCGTATTCTTTTTCAGTAGTAGCGCCAATAAAAGACATGTCTTCGGAAGTAAGATAAGACTTTAAGATATTGGCACCATCCATTGAACCAGCATCGTTGCCAAGACCTATCAAGTTATGCACCTCATCGATAAACACAATAACATTGCCAATCTTTTTTATCTGTTCCATTACTTTAGTCAAACGCTCTTCAAATTCTCCTCTAAGCTTTGTTCCAGCAATAAGAGCGCTTAGATTAACGCTGATAATCTTCTTATTAAGAAGAAACTCTGTGCATTGGCAGCTAATAATCTTTTTAGCGATGAGTCCAACAACAGCGCTCTTGCCGACACCTGGATGTCCAATAAGGATTGGATTTCTCTTCTGTTTGCGGCAAAGAACTTCTGAAAGTTGAGCTACTTCTTTTTCTCTAAAAGAGATATGGTCAAACTCTCCAGCTAAAGCCTTTTCGTTAAAGTCTTCACAGAACTCCGACAGCGAATCCTGCGATTTGGATTGTTGTGATTCGATAGGCTTTTTTACTGGATTAGATAAATGCTTACATTCTTTTTCTACTTTATCGGCAAAGAAAGCAATATCAAGGCCATGCTTCTTAAAGAACTTGGCAACGCTAGGCGAATGCCTAAGAATCGAAAGGAATAAATGCTCTACTCCAGTATAATTTTGCTTAAAGCTTTGAGAAATTTTATATGAATTATCAACGATTAATTTTGCAGAGGAGCTAAAGTTAACGTTTTTCTCGCTGACTTTCTTTTTGCCAGTAGGTAAAGTCTTGGAAAGAGCAAGAACTACATCTTTTATTTCAATCTTAACGCTTTGAAATGCAAGGTTTACTATCATTGACTCCGAGAAAAGGATGGCATGCAATAAAAATTCATCCGTAATTTCATGCCAGTTGTTCTCCAAGCATCTTTGCTTGGCAACGTCCAATGCTCTCTTAACTCTAGGAGTAAAGTTAATATCTTGCACTTTATTCATTTTACACTTAAGATTCTACTTGTGACATCCTTGTGTAAATCTTTTCGCTTAGGATTGTCAAGCCATTTAAGAAAATAGAATCCTCTGCTTTTGATCCATAAACAATTACGATGTCATCCTCTTTTGGAGTCTTGCCACCGCCTTCATAATACATTGTAAACTTGTCGTCTCTACCTCCGTCTGTAAGTCGGCAAACCATTTCGCCATATTCATCTGATATTTTAACAAATAAATAAGGGCGACCGGCACGGCTGACTTTCTTTCGAGCTTCTTTGACTACGCCAACCATTTTAACATTCTGACGAATGTCTACTTGAGAAGCTTCGTATGTTGTGGAAAGCCGATCAGAATCATCTTCTGAGAACACCTCCTTGAGCTTATGGGTATAGCTGTATCCAAGAAGCTGACGTTCAAAAAACCAGTTAGCAAACTTTTCATACTGCTTATTCATATCGTAGATTTTTTTATACGACTGATACTTGTTTTTGAAAGTCTCATAACGAGAATCTTTCATAAAGATCTTCCCATCGTCTCCAACGGTTTTACTTTTTACTGTTTCGGCTATCGTATTAAGAACGTCAAAGTTATACTTTGGAGCCAAAAGCTTTACGTTTCTTTTTTCTCTATCGGTAAGAATATTGTATGTCTGAGCCTCAAGGACGAGCCTGCATCGTCTTTCGCTGAAGCTCGAAAGCGTTCCAGCTTGAATCAAAGATGATAGGACACCGATATTTACCCCCGCCTCTTTGGCTGCATCGAAGCAGTCAATCTTATTTGAAAACTCAACATCTCTGAACTCAAGCAGATTGCAAAGGACTTTGTCTGATACTCCTTTGATTGCATTAAGTCCAAATCGGATATCATTTCCTTGGATTTCAAAATCAGCCTTGGACTTAGATAAGTCAGGAGGAAGAAGGCGAATGTCAAAAAAACTAAGCTCTTGAGAAATCGACTCGATCTCTTCGTGCGGATTTGGTTCGTGTCTAGATGATCTAAGCAGAGCCAAAAAGAACTCTTTAGGGTGATTGAATTTAAGGTAAGTAGTTAATGCGCTTAGAGTTGCATAACTAAATGCATGAGAAGCATTAAAAGAATAGTTCGCACTATCTTCAGCAACTTTCCAAAGAACGTCAGCGATAGCTGGATCAAGATTATTTTGCGCGATCTTTTCTCTGATCTTCTGCTGCCAAGCTGGCATTTCACTAACTTTCTTTTTGCCGATAATGCGACGAACTGTTTCAGCTTCGTCTAGCGTAAATCCCACCTTAACAATCATCTTCATCAACTGCTCTTGGAAGATCGGGATTCCCCCAGTCACACTAAGGATATCGTCAAAGAAAGGATGAACTGATTGGAATTCTCCTGTTCTAACATAGGTGGCATATTGATCCAAGAAGTCCAACGCACCGGGTCGCGCAAGTGAAAGCACGCAAGCAAGCTCAAGCATATTGCGCGGCTTCACCTTTTTGCAAACATGAAAGTTGGTATTGGCCTCGATCTGAAACAGTCCCTTTGGATTAGACAAGTCTTGAAGGAACTTGTAGGTAGAAGAGTTGTCGAAGTCTAGATTCTTAAAGTCCAAGCCAAGACGCTGACAGGTATCGAAAACTACTGTAAGTGTTCTCAGTCCAAGAATATCAAACTTAACAGTAATTTCGGAGACATTATTCATATCGTAAGCCGATACGATTTCTCCATCACCAGTCTTTTGTAGCGGCATAATCTCTTCGTTGTCATAATAAGAGATGGAGATACCTGATGGGTGAACTCCTGTATTTTTATTTAGAGCCTCAATCTTTTTTGCAATTTTAAATACCTTTGGATTCTTGTCGCAGAAAGCCTTGAACTGCTCACTTTCATCATAAGCGTCTTTCAGCGCGAAGACTTTACCGAATTGTTTTGGGATAACGTCGCTTACCGCATTGACTTCATCCTCTGTCATTTCGGCAACAATCTTGCCGCATTCTTTAATACAGAGTTTGCCAGTTAAAGTATTCATAGTAAGAATCTTACAAGTCTTACCTTGATACTTTGTTTTAATATAATTAATAACTTCCTGACGTTTTGAGAACTCAATATCATTGTCAACGTCAGGCATCAAAGAGCCGTCGAGGTAGGTGATTCCCTCGACGACAATTTTTTTAGCACGACTCTTCGAAACGAATCGCTCAAAGAAGAGCCCGTTCTTGATTGGATCTACATTAGTAACACCAATCAAAAAAAGAACCAGAGAGCCAGCCGCAGACCCACGACCATAACCAGTAGGAATATTGTGCTCATGAGCATAATTAAGAATGTCCCAATTAAGCAGAACATAATCGACGAAACCAAGCTCTTCAAAGATTGCCAGTTCATATTTAGCTCGCTCATAATAATCTTTCTTGTTTTGTAGTTTATCTATACCTTTTGTTTTGACAGCCTTTAGGCAAAGCTGACGTAGAAATTCGAAATTTGAAACGGTTGGATCGATGCCCAGAGATGCATAATATCTCTGGTCAATCTTAATTTCTGGCAAGCGAACACCGGGAGGTACAGGGTTCTTGTACTTTTCGAACGAAGTTTGGAATGTTTTCATAGCTCTACTCCCATGATCAGCTTACGGAAAATCTTATAATTCATCGTGATGTCATATAACGCATTGTGCAGTTTCGATGGATCGTGATCAATCCCAAAATGCTTTAGAAGAAAAGCTTGGTTGGTTTTTAGTCCCTTTTCTCTAAAATGCATTAGCTTCATTTGCCAAGAAAGTCTATCTCCAGATAGCTTGATGTCCTTGAACATTGCGGTGGCAAGTGCCCTAGTGTCAATCATTCTTGGCAAAAAGCTCCAGTTGTTCTGGATACCAATCGTTCTCATCATGGTATTCAAAATATAAATATCGTAATTCAAAATGTTCTGTCCAACGAGAATATAGTTTTCATTGTACAAATAATTAGCAAAAGTTTTCCAGACTTCGATAGGAGGCTTTGCTTTGCTGCGATAAGTGTCGTAATTGAAGCCAGTGATTCTGGCTGCATCCGCAGAAACGTTCAAGTCTGGATATAGAACGAATTCATCGTACTGCTCTAGAATCTCTTCGCCTTTGCAGACGATCCAAGAAAGCTGCCAAGGACGAGAGTCTGTCAAAGACAGCCCTTCTGTCTCTGTGTCAAAAACAACGAACTTCTGATTTAGATTTTGTCTTAAAAGACTATTCATGAAGACTCCTTCCAAGATTGAAAACAGAATTCTTTACTACCACAGTCGCTTAGATCTGGTGCCGATAAAGTGCGGCTTCTTCCCATTGTTCCACTGCAAGCTATCTTATAAGTAATCCATGCCTCGTAATCTTCTCTATTTTTATAATAGATTGACTTGACAGGCATGATCTCCTTTCCCTTTGATTCGATTATCTTCGAAATAATCTGGTCAAAAGGAAGTTTATTATTTTCCGTGAAGTAAGCGTGATCGAGGTTATCCAGAAAAAATGGAGTGCAATTATTAAAATAATGATAATTATTCCAAACATAAGAATCGTAAAATGGGACGCAAACAAAGATGTTTGGATTCAATCTAGATGTTAGATCGTCGTTAGAGATTAAGCCGTCATTTTTTGTATGAGCAAAGGTGTAGATTTTATTGATATCTTTGAACCCTTGATCATTTAAGGCAAACAATACAAGCTTGCTTTTTGAAGATTCAATCGACTGGTAATCATTACAGATACTGATTCTAAGCCCAAACCTTAGTGACAGATCATACTTTTGACAGATTTTAAATGCTGTCAAAAATCCTGTAAGAGAATCCTCTACAAGATAAAGCTCCTTTAGCCCGTTGTCTAAAGCTAAGGATAGGATGCTGTCTGGCCCATCTTTCTTTTGCTTTTCTGGTTCTGCCAGAGTCAAGATGCTTTTCCCGATAGAAAAGTGGGACTTGAATAGTGGAATCATACCACTATCCTACCAAGGATGGCTAGGATGTCAAGTGCTTTGGACACCCAAGATACGTTTCTTTGGTAACTTTTTGTTCAGCCTTTGCTAACTTAAAGGCTTCGTCCTTATCATCTTCAAGAAACGTTTTGATAATCTTATTATCCTTGTCTCTAAGAGCGTAGTAATTAAAACCAAATTTAAAAGGGCAATGCCACATTGGGTTGCCGTCCTTCTTTAGCTGGCCCTTGTATTTCGCAAAGCCGCATGAGAGCTTTCCAGTAAAGGAGCCATCTGAGGGCATAGGCTTATCCGCAGCAAAATTTGAATAAGCATCTGCCTCGCTAAAGTTATCAACCACCTTTTGCACTTCTGTAAGATGGTTCTCAAAATCAGTAAGATCTTTTTTAGACAACGGGTCCATTCTCAGAAGGCCGCTTCCCTTGCCTTTATCCTTAAGAGAAAACTTTAAAAACAAGAATTCCATCGACACGTTGTGCTCTGGATCGAGTTTTTTTGTAGCAAGGGTATACATCAGATGCTGCAAGTTATCCTCTGCGTCCTTGCCCGCAAATACCGCCTTACTCGTTTTGTAATCACGGACAACAGAAGTAAAGTCTTCGTAAATAAACTGCCTATCGATAAAACCTTTGATTCTATAATTCTTTTTGCCCTTATTTACGGTGATGTCAAAATCTCTTTCTCCGATATCTTTAACAGGCTTTAGTTTAGAATCGCCCCAGAAGTCGTACTCTAATGCGGTCAGGGTCATCTGCTTGATCATCTCAATATTATCAGGATCTGATACGCGATGATCTCTAGCGTGTCTGAGCATCAACTTACGAACCGAAGGAATAACAAATACGTCTTTTTCTTTTAGAATAGTTTGGACGTAATGCTTTCTTTTCGCTTTTGCTAAAACGTCCAAAGTAAAGTGAACGACGTTGCCTCTATTAGCACCATCGTTACTCTTCTCTGGGAGCTTTAACACATAGCTGCACCAATAAGACCAGCTACATTTTTCTAGGGTCTTTATTCTGCTAGCAGAGAGGGCGGTGTGTTTATTCTCAGACAAAATCTTCTGTAAGTTTAGAAGCTCTTTCGATAAGGGTATCTGAGAACTTATTTTCTACTGCGATTTTATGAATGCTTTCTGACTGTAGCTTGGCATTCACACGCTTGTCAACCCACTGTGAGAAAAGACCAGCTTCGCCTTCTGACTCGCAAGCATGCATGTCAAAAAAGTCATTTTTAATAGGGAGCCTAATCTCAAGTTTAACTGGATCAAAGATCGAGCATAGCTGAAGATAGCTTTTGCAGGCAGAAACTAGCCCGTGATTAATATCGCCTTCATGGTCATTATTTGAAGCGATAATGATTTTATCTGGATCAAGAGCAACTAGAGCAGAGCATATCTTAGATGAGATTCCAAGACCAAAGGTAACAATCGTGTTTTTGAAACCTCTTTCAAAGAGGGCCATGCTGTCACCAACGCTTTCTACAATAATAACGCTCTTTTCCTTTTCGATGCCTTCTCTGATCTCTTCACGCCCGTTTCTCTTGATGTAGAGAGGGTAGACCCAATCAGCACGTTTACCGATATGCTTCCATTTTGGATACTCTGAACTTTTATCCCAGAAGACTGCTCTTCCAGAAAAGCCGTGAATCTGCCCAAACTGATTATAGATCGGAAAAACTATACGGCGAAAAAGCTGTCCAGAGGTTGCATATCCGCACTTATAAAAATTTAACGTATCGTCGCTGATATACTTTTTCTGATAAAAAGAAAGCTCTGGCAAAAGATTGTTGAGTATGTCCTCTGGGTATATCTTTTCCATTTCGATCTTTTCCTTTATCTCGACATGAATAATATTCTGTGGATCAAATTTTACATATTTATTTACAATATGCGAGTCCTTGGTATCTAAAGTCAATTCGACGAGCCTTTGAAACGGATAGCTTTTTGAGCTTGTCTCGGCAAAGTCTGTCCATACTCCGCTATTTTTATAGATCTTTAAAGCCGTGGAGTTATCTCCACCGCGATAAATAGCTCTAGTTCTCCAATAGTTGCCATAATCTTTCAATTGATATCCCAAGGATTCAAGAGAAGATTTAAGAACAGTTGGGTCAATTGTTGAAGTCTGGGACATCATCCTGCTCATTTGCACGCTCCAGTGTTGTTCCTCCAGTATCCGCTTGATTTACGATATCTCTTAGGTCGCCTCGCTCCTTAATGTCGAAATTCTCAAATTGAAGATTAATGAAGTTCTTCTTCAAGGTTCCGTCTTGCATTCTGACAAGTTCGACAGCCCCCGCCACATCTGATCCAAGGAAGCGGTTCTTGACGAAGATTAGCTTGTGAGAACCAAACATAGCGCCTTCTTCCTGTCTCTCATCCGCAGTCTTAGGCCGTAGAATAGCCATATGCGAGCAATAATGCGTAATTCTATCCGACATTGAGACGATGCCCTCATCGTCATTGATCGCGTCAGAATTTCGGTTTGTGGTGATTCCGCTTCTATTTGATTGAATAGAAGTGAACATCGTGATCATCGGCTTTTGATCTTGAACGATATCTCGCTGAATAGTCTTTTTAAATCTATTTAACATATCGCCAATGACTTGCCATTCTGGCTTTCCGCTCTCAGCGTCTGCGGAAGGCTTGATGTAATCAAAGCTAAAGATCAATGGATTGCCCCTGCCAATCTTTGAATAATAAAAACGCTTAAGATTGTTAATCATTTGATCGGTAGTCATACCACCGACATTATAATAATAAAACTTAAGATTCTTGATCTTAGCCCAAGTTGAGCGAACTCTTTGAACCACATCCTCACCAGCTTTACGCCAAAGCCCTGTTTCCAGCAAGTGCATAGGAACATGGCTCAATGCGGCGCATTGGCGCATAATAACCTCTTCCTTGCTCATCTCTCCATTGTCGAAATGCAGAACTGGCACATCATACTGCGCCGAAACCTTTGTAGTATAATTAAGGGCAAGAAGGGTCTTGCCTACGCCAGACCTAGCGACAATGACGGTAATATTGCCTGGTCGGAGAAGTGAACCGTAAATCTTATTAACGGTTGGAAACGGACCCATAAATCCAAACTCAGTGATTGGATTGTTTCCTCGCTCCTCGATGACACTTTCCATCTCATCGAAGATATTGATAGGTTTTTCTTCATTGTTTTCGTAAATATTAATTATTTTATTAAAAGCTCCATCAGCTTCTTCAATAATTTTTTGATAAGAAGAGTCTGGCGCGATCTTCTTCATCTTGTCTGCCACATCCAGAGCAGAAGAGTGGATGGCTCTTCTGATAGAATATCTTTTGATTTCTTTGGCAGCGGAAACGGCGGTATTCTTGTTTGTCTTTCTAATAGCGAGAGACCTGAGATAATCAAAGATATCAATATTATCTTTGAAAGAGATTCCTATCTCTTTGATTCTTTGGGCAATAATTATCTCATCGACCTTTTCATTAGCCTCAATGCATTTTCTAATAATATGGTAAATTGTCTTGTGAACAACTGTATCATCAGAATAGAAATCGGCTTCTGAAATAAAGTCGCAGATCTCTGCGTATGCTTCAGAATGCTGAATTAGGCCAGCTAAAAACTGGCGCTCAACTTCTAGTGAGTAAAGCATTTTTATTCTTCGCCACTTGTATCTAGCTTTTCTTCTTCTTGATCAAGCCACTTGTCAAGGGCTTTTTGCATACCAAGAGAAGTAACGATAGAGTCGTATCTTGAATAAATTTGCGGTACGCCTTTAGGGGAAAGAACACAGAGAATAACTCCTTTGTGGCTTTCCGCATTTCCAGAAAGCTCGTAGATCTGTTCTACGAGTTCTGTTGGGAAAAGAAAGTCTTTCTCTTCTTCTGGAAGTTCCTTGTTAGATTTTTTCATCAGAGTATGATGCCTTGTTTTTCGAACGTTTCTTTGCAGATGGGATCTGTCTCGTAGATTTCTACCAGAGCTATCCCGTTTGTCAAGCAGAAATTGAGCTTTAAGTCGTCCCTTTTTAGCTGGGAAAGCCAGTTTCTGCGATCATTGCCGTGAAAGTATGGGTTGTATGTCTGATGCTGCCTGCCTTGAACTTCTACGGCAATCTTTTTATTTGCATTATAAATGTCTAATGACAGTCTTGTTCCTACAATTCTGAGTTCCTCAAACACGATATCCCTATGCCAGTAAGGGTAAAGAAATTCCTTTACGGCTCTCTGTATATTGCTTTTGGACTTGGCTTCCCAATTTATAGCATACTTCCTCGCGTTTCGCAGGAAGCGCTCTTTGCCATTAAGTGTTTTGAATTTCATCTTTGCCAACGATCATATCCACAAAGTATTTGTGAAGTGTCTTTGTGAGCTTTTCGTCGTTTTCGATGAATTGGAAAACTGCATTTTCGCCTTGGAACTTCTCTGGAAGCTCTGTACCTGACTTTTTGGCAAGCTCTCGCAGTTCGTCAGACGTATAGTACCAAGCACCAGAACGGGAAACAAGCTCCCAAGTCATTAGCATATCAACGATTTCTTTTTCTAGCCAAACAGAGCGACCATCTTTTCTTCCGTATTTGATAGGATAAGAAACGCGATTTTTACTCTTTTCATTTGGACTCTTCTTGATATAAATCTTGCAGTAGTGACCAATGATTGGATTCTTTACTGCGTCTGCTTTTTTAATTGCAGGATCTTTTAGAATGATGTCTCCTTCAAATCGAGGCTCAAACTCAAAGATAAAGTTAGCGAAGTGCAGTAGGGCGTTACCGCCAGTTGCAGAAGTTTGACGAATTGGCGCAGAGCTATAGGGGTCAAGCTTGATATCGCTTCTTACTTGAGAGATAAATATTGCCATATGACCCCTCTTTGTAAGGGCAATAGAGATCTTTTTCATAAGATTGGCGGCAATGACTGCTCCACCAGCAACCTTAGTTGATTCCTCAAAAGTCTTATCTAGATCGTTTTTGGCGATAAGCCCATCTACAGAATCAATAATAAACATATACTTGTTCTTTTCCTCGTTGTACATGATCAGCTTTCGCATCGCATCTACTACAGTCTCATAGATATTAGACTCAAAAACAAAGCAAGTTCCAGCCTCCCATTCATCAGCATCAAACACGAACTTTACGCCAGAGCGAATTCTCATCTCGTCTGAGAGCCGTCCTTCAGCTTTAATGTAAAAGCCTTTTGAGTTTGGCACTGTGTTGAGGAAGTTCTTCATTACCTCAAGGGATGCAGATGTTTTACCACCTTCGGTAAAGCCTACGAATCTATGCAAACCCGGTCCGAGACCGCCGCCAGTTTGCATGTCCATATTCAAAGAGCCCGTGGAAACTCGATAGTTTACAGCCTCTTCAAAATTATAATGATCTTCCTTCTTTTCCTTTAGAAAGGAGCCAAGAACACTCTTGGATGATACGGCGTCTTGCTTTTCTTCTTCTTTTGGTTTACGGCTCATGTTAAAAATTCTTTGATTGTTTTCTTGCGGGATACCTTTGCGTCTTTGCCAATCTTTTGCTCACTGGCAAGATCTTCTTTGTGAAGGTGATTATAGTAATACTCCTTGAACTCGATTTCAAGCAGTTTAAGCTTCCAAGGGGCGAAATAAAACGCAACGGTTGGAACCTTTGATTCGACTTTTAACTGATTTAAAAAGTCAATACCAAAACGCTTTTCCAGCTTCTTGAGCAAGACCATCTCCTTTTGCCAAAAGGCTTTTGGAGCCTGATCTGGAACATCCACTAGATTTTTAATAATCTTGTGTCGATTGATTTTTTCTTTCACAAACTACTCCTAGCAAATCAGGCTACCCTTGTCAAGAGATTACGACTTATTTGCTGCTGCGGCAGAACCGAAATAAAATCCAGTAATTGCGATTAGGCACTGCCTTATCTCAGTAGTAATCAAATTACCAGAAATTTCAACGAAAGCAGTTTTAGTCTTATCGGCAAGTAGACCAAACATTCCGCCGCCATCTTGATAACTCACCTCTAAGTAAGTTGGGATTCCGAGTATCGCCATCACAAATGGTGATATTACGATAGAGAATATCACAGACATCACGATCATCCGTCTGATTACCTTGCCAAAATCAGCATCTCTATTTGCCGCTTTGTCAGCAGATTCGTCCTGCTTATCAATCGCGCTCATCATGCGATCAAAGCGGTTCTTGCTTTCCTCTGCTTTTAACGCAATAATTCTAAATATAAAGCCTGTTATGGCGCCGCCAAACAGGCTGATTAATTCTGGAGTTATCACATAATAGTTTACACTATTATGATTAAGCTAGGCCAAAAGCCTTAATGGTAAGTGGAAACTTATTGGTGTCAGCTACAAGCGTAAGCATCTCTGCGGCAAGCTCTCGGATCTCCTTCTGGGCATCTGGCTTGTTTCTAAGATTTAAAAAGTGATAAAAAGAGCGCCAGTTAAACATCACATCAGCAGTGATTTGCGTGTTGTAGCCCCTAAAAAATCTTGCTGACTCTTTGGCCCTCTTGCGGTCAAAGTTATGGTTCTGAACTAAATCATTAATACACTTGTGATAAAGATCCAGTCCCCTTTCTGTATGAGTCTGCAAAATTTCTTTCCAGCTATCAGGCCAATCATTTGGCACTAAAAACTTGTCCTCTTTAAGCTCTTTGTATCTTGCAGATTCACCATTTACCGAGACTCCAACTCTATGCTTAATCAAATGAATATGAGATGCAATATCGGTATCGATAAGAAAGTGAAGAGAAGATTTTTCGAAAGGCGTATGGTGGCCGTTGTCAGCCAGCATCTTTAGAAGATTTTCAACTCGACCCTTCTTTTCTTCCGTCACCTCTCTGCTAGTTGAGGTCCAAGCAGAGCATGCATGGGTCATATCGTCTCCATAGACACCTATTAATTGAACTTTATTTGAGTAATCCATTGTACAGGTAATGATAGTTTAACAGTACTGAGGAGTAGTATTGAGCATGCAGATTGACATTGGCAAGAGTTTTCCCAAAGATTTTTTGCTGATTTTTGATATCTTCTAATAGATATTTATTTTTGGCTAGGCTGCTAAGAAAGTTTTCGGCGCCAAACTCATCGACTTCTGGAAATGGGCGAAAGATATCAAAAATATGATAGTACCAAGATAGTTCATTTTGGTACGACGGTGGTTTAATAAAAATACAAATAGAATTTGAGTTCATAGCCCAGATCAACCTCTCCCAAGATGTTGTGTTTCCGTTGATATTGAATATGAACTTATATTTTAATTGCTCTTGAACACTAACTTGATTTCCGTAGACAGAAGGATGCATTGGCCCTTGAACAAAGGCAGTAATTTTTGCATCTATGAGATTGCTATCTTTATGAAGTTCGCAGAATCTAATTCTTTGGATTGAGCCGTCTTTGGCCTTTCTTCCAGTATCTGATCCAAAAAAACATGCTTTATTTATCTTTTCAGAAAAAGGAATATCCCACGAAGGAAGATAGTCGTGACAAATGTGAAGAAGCTTTACTAAGTGCGGGTCTGGAATACAGACATGGGGACTCTGCCGCTCCCTTGCAAAACAAAGTCTGGTTTCCGTCGAATCATTCTCTGGCCCATCTCCTAAAGAAATTATAGCTTTAAAATTAAGGCTCGGCAAACCTTTAGAGTTTAGCACTTGATTTGTAAAGTTTGTAAAAAATCCAAGTCTAAACTCATCGATATCGCTACCCTTTCTTTCTACAGAAAGGACACCGTTTTCAATTTTGAATTGAACTTCATTTTTGAATAAATGGCAGTTTGATGGGTCTTTTGGAAGATTGACCCTTCTTGTGTCGAACTCATTAAAAACGCAGTACTCTACATATTCATTGATCATTTGTTATGTAGAGCAATATCATTATTTACCATTTTTTTAACTAGATCAGGGAATGAAGTTTTTGGCTTCCATCCAAGCTCTATTCTAGCTAAGGTAGAATCTCCAAGAAGAATATCAACTTCTGCTGGTCTAAAAAATACTGGATTA